>ERZ773188.262-NODE-262-length-66145-cov-5.955863_pt1 | contig 66145 bp, 98 predicted proteins | sample MGYA00581011_ERZ773188 | MGnify/ENA primary metagenome ERZ773188 (study PRJEB29015, sample SAMEA2737798) | human gut metagenome | biome: human gut; feature: human-associated habitat; material: faeces | place: China | collected 2012 ...
GTGGTGAACATCACCCTTTCCACCGCCATGTTCATCCTGCAGGAGGCGTCGCTCTCTGTTCTGGGCTACGGCGTGCCGCAAGAGATTGCCACGTGGGGAAACATTATCAACGTGATCACCAATGCAGGAAGCATCCGTTACGACTGGCTGGGCTACTGGTGGATGTGGCTGCCCTGCGCCGCCGTGCTGGTGCTGTTTGTGCTGGCCATTAACTTCATCGGCGACGGACTGCGCGACGCGAGCGATCCGACGCAGATCGGCTGAGGAGGGGCGCTATGTCAGAAAGAACGAGCGACGTCGTGCTGAGCGTCAAGAATTTGCACGTCAGCTTTTATACCAACCGCCGCTGCAACAAGGTGCTTCGGGGCGTCAGCTTCGACATCCGGCGCGGCAGGACGCTCTGCGTCGTCGGCGAGTCCGGCTGCGGGAAGTCCGTCACAGCCAACGCTATCCTGCGGCTGCTGCCGGAGCTCTCGCGCATCGAGCAGGGTTCTGTCTCCTATTGGCAGGAGGGCGGACAAGAGATTCGCCTGGATCAGCTGAAAAAGAACGGACGGGAGATGCGCGCTCTGCGCGGGAAGGATATCGCCATCATCTTTCAAGATCCCATGACGGCGCTGAACCCGGTGTACACCGTGGGCAGGCAGATCCGCGAGATGATCCGCCAGCACAGGCGCGGCATGAGCAGGCGGGAACTCAAACGGGAGTCGGTCCGGGGTCTCGCGGCGATGGGCATTCCCGCGGCCGATATCCGGGACGGCGAATACCCGCATCAGTTTTCCGGCGGCATGCGCCAGCGCGCGATGATCGCGATGGCCATGTCCTGCAACCCCAGGATTCTGCTGGCGGACGAGCCGACCACCGCGCTGGACGTCACCATCAGCGCGCAGATTTTTGAATTGATGAACGACCTAAAGCGAGAGAACGGGACGGCCATCATGATGATTACCCACAATATGGGTGTTGTCGCCGAGATGGCGGATGATGTGGCCGTCATGTATATGGGCAATATTGTGGAGTACGGGAGCGTGGAGGACATCTTTACCAATCCCGTCCATCCCTATACCCGCGCGCTGCTTCACTCCATCCCCGTGCTGGGTAAGGGACGGCAGCAGCAGTTGGAGCCGATCCGCGGCATGACGCCTGATCCCTTCCACAGGCCCAGGGGCTGTCAGTTCTGCCCGCGCTGCGACTTTGCGACCAAGCGCTGCGAGGAGGAGATGCCGCAGGAGGAGTGGCTCTCCTCGGGACACTACGCACGCTGCTTTCATATCGGGGAGGGAAGCGTAAATGGAAAATAAAGAGGTATTGCTGCGGGTCAGAAACGCCAAGACCTATTTTCCCATCCGCAAGGGCATCATCAAGCGGACGGTCGGCCACGTTCGAGCGGTGGATGGCATTGATCTGGATGTTTACCGGGGCGAAACGCTGGGGCTGGTGGGCGAATCCGGCTGCGGCAAAACCACGCTGGGAAAATCCATTCTTCAGCTGGTCCCCATGACGGACGGGAGCATGGAATACCGGTTTGCGGACGGATGGAAGGATTTGCGCGGGCTTTCCCGGCGAGAGATGGACAGCGCGCGCCAGAAGATCCAGATCGTGTTCCAGGATCCCTACTCCTCCCTGAACCCCGCGTTCACCATTTACGGCTCTCTGGAGGACCCGCTGATCAAGTTCGGCATGAAGAACCGTCAGGAGCGGATTGAGCGGATTGCCGGGCTGCTGGAGGACGTCAACCTGCCGCGGGAATACATGACCCGCTATCCCAATGAATTCTCGGGCGGGCAGCGCCAGCGCATCGGCATCGCGCGGGCGCTCTCGGTCAATCCGGAGCTGATTATCTGCGACGAGGCGGTCTCCGCGCTGGACGTTTCCATTCAGGCGCAGGTACTCAAACTGCTCAATAAGCTCAAGGAAGAGCATGGGCTGACCTACATTTTCATCACCCACGATCTGTCGGTGGTGGAGTATCTGGCCGACCGGATCGCCGTGATGTATCTCGGGCGGATCGTGGAGCTGACAACGTCGGAGGAGCTGTTCGGCAACACGCTGCATCCCTATACTCAGGCGCTGCTTAGTGCCATCCCTGTGGCAGATGTACGGAAAAAGAAAAAGCGCGTTCCCCTGCAGGGCGACGTCCCGTCGCCGGCCAAGCCACCCAAAGGGTGCGCCTTCCATCCAAGGTGTCCCCGCTGCACCGAACGCTGCCGGAGGGAACGCCCAGAGCTGAAGGAGTATGCTGTCAACGGCGTCAGTCACCTTGTCGCCTGCCATCTGGCTGATGAAGGAAAAAACGCTCCCTGAGCTGACTAATACTATTCTCAATCTAAAAACATTCAATTATCCATTGACGACCAGTAATGCTTTTGACCATATCTGTCGTCAACAAACATATGGTTTCGCATAAACGCTCCATAACGGCTGAAAGCGAATCAAACACTTCGTTCCTAAATCCCATCGAGCGAATTTGTTTCCAGATTTGCTCGATAGGATTCATTTCAGGTGTGTACGGCGGTATGGAAAGAAGCTGTATATTTTCTGGACAACGTAATGCTTTCGACTTATGCCATGCAGCTCCATCGCATACCAACAGGATTATATCGTCAGGATGCTGTTCTGAAAGTTTTTCAAGAAATATATTGGTACATTCTGTATCGCAATTCGGCATCGTCAAAAAGAAACTTTCTCCGCTCAGAGGTTCTACTGCTCCAAGGCTGAGTACCGGTTGCTCGCTACGCTTTGCCGGGTTCGGACTTTCACCGTACTGTATCATTTGCACCGAACTGGCGCACCTCCTATGTTATTTATCCTATCACCTTGGTTTTCACCTTTTTACAGACTTTTTTTCACAGGCTCACTTCGTTCAAATAGAGGGGCTTACATGAAGTTATACACAGCAACTGATTTATCATTCAAGGTAACAAATCATGTTGCTCCTCCAGTTAATTAGCGGCGCTCTGGATAGTTAATTCCGGAGCGCCGTTTGGTTAAGATGAAATTGTGCCACTTTGTGTTTACCAATTAGCCTCCAAAAGCTTAGGTCGCTATAGATGGTGATATACATTGCTTATGGCACCAAATTAGAATAGGAAATTGGAGGTTATTTGGATAGTAACCAATATGTCGCAGACTGTAACAATTCCTGACCCGAGGTTCATGTGTCCTGCCCATTTTCTCTCAAGGTACAATCGATTTCCGGGACGGCAGCCTGTGGATCACCCGACAGATCCAGCGCGTATCAGACAGCGCACTCGGCGTGTTGCCTAAACATGAGGTACTGCGCATCTTTCCCAAGCAGGTGCTTACCTCGAAAAGCAGCATGATTCTCAAGGGGCCGAAAACGGAAGACAGCCATCGGAAACAGTATCTGACTACGCCACTGCTGGATGAACTGCACGAGAGACTGGCGCGGATCGAGGAGAATCAGGCTTTCTTCCGTGAAGAGTATCGGGATTACGGATTGCTGATTTGCCAGACAGATGGGCGACCTGTCGATCCCAGGAATCTGGAAAAGAGCTTCAAGGAGCATCAGAAGCGGATAGGTATACCGGAGAATGAACGCATTGATTTCCAGGGGCTTCGCAAGTCTGGTCAGATGCACAAGGTACGTCTGTCGCAGAACAACTATCAGTTGGTTGCGGAAAACGCCGGACAGTCGCCGGAGGTCCTGATGAACCACTACAACGAGGCGCTGGACTACGAGAAGCGCGCTCTGTCACGGCTGGTGGAGAACAGCTTCTATCCGCATCGGGAAACGTCTGGTGAGACGCAGGACAGCGCGGATGTGTCCGCGCTGATGGCACAAATTCAGCAAAACCCGGAGCTGTGCCGGAAACTTCTGCAATCCCTGACGCTCGGTACACAGCAGCGCGCCTGATGCAAAGATTTCTGCGTGTTAGCAGGATTTGTTAGCAGGCGGCTATGCGCATTCATTCGGCGCATAATCAACAAGGCCGTCAAGAGGCCAAAATTAGCTGGGAGTCTGAAAATGTGCCCGAAATGTTAGCTGGAAACCGAGGCCTGATGCAAGCGGCGCTTCCCCGCCAAGAGAGGAAGAGAAGCTGAAAAGCCTAACAATACAAAGAAAATCGCCCCTGTGAGTTGTCTCACAGAGGCGACTGCCTGGAGCTGATAGCCAGATTCGAACTGGCGACCTCATCCTTACCAAGGAACAAAATTGACCAAAATTGCATCGAATATTTCGTTGAATTTTTACAAGCATTCTGATTGCAGATGTTTATCAAAATTCAAAATGGAAGTCTTTTGCCGGGATTTTTCATGCTCTTTCCAGACCTTGGGGTCGTCATGCAAATAGACAGTCTCGACTAAATCGCAGCTTTGGACTGGAGGCATGCTTGTGTTGTAAGGTATATAGCGATACATATATTTCCCAGTTTCCTTATGTCGCCACTTTTCGATTTTCTCAAACATAAAGATCACCTCTATGTGCATCATAGCACGAGCACCCTATCGCGTCAAGAACATGTGCTATAATAGAGGGATAGAATATATCTCTAAGAGATCGTGAAAACACGGTCTCTTTCTTTTTTGTATTTTTGGAGGAGGTTTGTATATGGGCATTAAACCCAACGATCTTATCGGCAAATTCCAATATGCTCTCGACAATAATTGGGGGTACATCCTTGGAAAAGCTGGTGGCGAATGGACCCAGAAAGATCAAGATAACACCAAGAACGAGATGGCTATCAAATACGGTCAGCAGTGGGTTGGCCATAAAGTAGCCGATTGTAGTGGATTATTTTCTTGGGCATTTAAACAACTTGGCGGAAAGATGTATCACGGAAGCAATACGATGTGGAGAAAATGGTGTACGACAAAAGGTACGCTGACCGAAGAAGCCATGACAAAGATTCTTCCGGGAACTGCTGTCTTTAAAGTCAGGAACGACGATTATTACCATACCGGTCTGTATGTTGGAGACAAAACGATCATTGAAGCCAAGAGCACCCTTTACGGCGTGACTACGAGCAAACTCAATCAGTGGCATTGTTGGGGCGAACTCAAAGGTGTCGATTATCCTACTATTGGAGCAGTACCTGATCCGATTGAGGATGATGAAACTGTTATTCCTTCTACGGTTGGAAATTACAGAGTCATCAAATGGGGTATGCAGGGTGATGACGTAAAACTCATGCAGCAGATGCTCATCAATCGCGGCTACGTCCTGTCCGCTACCGGAAAGTATGCCAGTCGAACGCTTAAAGCTATTATGGCCTTCCAAGAAGCTAATGGACTTAAAGCGGATGGCATCGTAGGAAAGAAAACGTGGAACAAACTTTTGAGCTAATTATTTTAGTTCTGATCGTTTCAATGGTACTAGTCGACGTATTCAAAATGGAAGTATGAAAGGAGTTCCAAATGACTGTAAATGAATATCATCGCGAGGCAATGCGAACCGCACCCGAACTAGACCATCAGCACATGCTCATCAATGCGGCACTTGGTCTTGCTGGAGAAGCCGGAGAGGTTGCTGACATGGTAAAAAAAGCGAACTATCAGGGACATCTTCTCGACGAGGATGCTCTTGAAAAGGAACTTGGCGATATCGCTTGGTATATCGCGCTTGCTTGTCAGGCGCTTGGCGTGCCCATGCAGGAGGTCTTTCAGAAAAACATCGATAAGCTTAGACGGAGATATCCCAATGGATTTGACACTTGGATGAGTCGGAACAGGACGGAGTGATTTTGTGAGTAAGATCAATGAGTATCTAAACAAAATCAAAACAGCCATTTATGGACGAGAAGTTCGTGACGCCATCCATGACTCTATCAAAGAATGTTATACAGACGTAACGAGTGGCGCTACATTGGCTAATGAGGCAAGTGATAAAGCAAACGCCGCTACTGAAAAAGCGAATATAGCCGCCTCTAATGCTGATACGGCAACAGCCAATGCGAATAGTGCCGCAAACCTCGCTGGCACCGCTGCCTCTAATGCCGACGATAAAGCAGCTTTGGCTGATACAGCAGCTTCCGGAGCGACTGCGGCTATGAACTCGGCAAACGAAGCAGCCAGTAATGCTACTGATAAAGCTGCTCTTGCCGATAAAGCAACGACTAACGCGAATAACGCTGCAAATCAAGCTAGTACTGCTGCCTCCAATGCTGACAATAAAGCTGCTCTTGCCGATAATGCCGCTGGGCTCATTCGCAGGATGAACGTCTCGGCAACGCATCTTCCTCCGGGTTCTCCTCCAACGTCGTCTTTGGAGACTGTTGAGGACGCATCGAGTGGTTTGTCGCATTATAGCCTTGTTCTCGGAATCCCAACGGGAAACACGGGCGTTACTCCTGCTTTGACTTTCGAGGTGTCCACTGGAGCGGCCGGAACGGATGCCGCAGTTGAGGTAACGGGCACAGCAGAAGCGCCGGTCGTGCATCTCACGATTCCGAAAGGCGATACGGGAAAAATTGAAAATTTGGTTATCAATGGAAAGCCTGTAGACAACGGCACGATTACGCTTACTGCTGAGGACATCGGCGCGCTACCGATGAATACTCCTATCCCGACAAAGACGAGCGATCTGACTAATGATTCTGGTTTTATTACGGCAGATAGTTTCCCTGTGCTGAGTGTGAACGGAAAAACAGGAGTGGTCAACCTTTCGGCGGAAGACGTCGGAGCATTAGCCGGAACGGATGCAACCTTGACAATTGCCGGGAAAGCTGCTGATGCAAAAGCGACCGGCGACTTGATTAATCGGCTAAAGAGCGATTTATCGGACTTAAAATTTAAACACAAACGCCTGTATACCTCTAAAGACAACGCTGTAAACCTCGGAATTGATTACGGTTTTGTTGTGCTCTCATTTAAGGCCGACAGCGATGCTGGTTTTTCCGCCTTTGGCTCTACGTTATTTTGCACAATTTACTCTGATGACTTGATAGTTTTGGCGGAAAAGCATGTGAGCGAAAACGCTGCTTCTTGGGTGACAAATGTAAGTTATTCAAACGGTGTGCTAAGTTTTAACAACGCATACACCGGGATTATTGATATTATAGCGATTGGCACATAAGGAGGAAAATGGTTATGAGATATTACACAATTAAAATCTTGACGGCGACTGACAACACAGAAGTGCGCGATCTGCGCGGCTTTGACACATTGGACGAGGCGCTTGTGCGCTATCACAGCGACTTGCAGAGCAATATTGCCAAGTGCAAGTCTGTATACTGCGCGGTTATCAATGGCGTTGGCGGCGTATACAAGTCTGACACTTGGAGTGCGGCAACTGTTCAGCCGGGAGCGTAAGGGCGCTTTAGTAAACTAACTACAAAATCTAGGGAGTGAGCGAATGAAAACAGAACTCGATATTTCCATACTCTATGACGATTTCTGCCAAAGAATAGACTCCATGACTCGAGCGGAACTTTTCGAATCTGCAAAAATCGCTGAGGAAACTTCCCGGAATGCTCATATTTTGGATGATGGATATTTCGATTCAGCCTAAATAGTTATGTACATGGAAATGTAATTTAAGAAAAAGAAAGGAGAGCGTGATTTATGCAGCAGTATCCCGGAACGAATCAGGAACGAGCCTATATGCCTCAGTACCCGAATCAGTACGGGCAATATAATATGGGGCAACCTGTCCAAAGCAATCCCTATGCGTCCCAGACCCAAGCGATACCTCGTCAGGCATATTTGAAAGGAAGAGTTGTAAATTCTGACACAGATATTCGTCCGAACGAGGTTCCTATGGATGGCACTGCATCCTTCTTCCCTCGCGCAGACGGGCAAGTGATTTACGTCAAATGGTGGGGAAACAACGGGTTGATTGAAGGACGTACTTTCGTTCCCTCTCAAGAAACTACAGCTGATGACGCATCTAGTAACAATGATGCGAATAAGAAACTCGATGATATTCTCGATCGTCTCGGCCGAATGGAAAAACGACTTGGCAAATCTTTCAATCCCCATCGAAACAACCAGCAGACTGTAGCAAAGAAGGAGGACGAATCTCATGACTAATCCGATGAACATGCTGCTAAACATGGCACTCCAAAATTCTAATATTACCAATAATCCTAGAGCGATGGAAATGCTCCGGGTTATTCAGTCCGGTGACGCACAAAAGGGCCAAGAAATCGCTATGAATCTTTGTAAGACGTATGGTGTTTCCAAAGAAGAGGCGACAAATATGGCTACGGACTACTTTAAGAATCAGCTACACATTCCGCTCTAAGCGGTTGGTGTAGACCAAATTAAATAATGAAAACGACGAAGAGATTTCGAAGGAGCGCGCGGCCAGAGAAGTCTCTTTTTGTTGTTAAATATTATTTTTAGGAGGTCGTTATATGTTTGGTTCTTCTATTCCCAGTATTCCTTTGACCGCCCCTATTAATGGCATGGGCGGAGGCTATGGCAGTGATAATTATTGGTGGGGTCTTATTATTCTGTTTGCGCTCTTTGGCGGAAATTGGAATGGACGCAATAACAATTTCGGTGCTGATTCTCCTACCGTTGTCTATATGGATCGCGGCATGAGCGGCGGGGTAGGCTCCGAAGTACAGAGAGGCTTCGACACGAGTGGTATCATTACTAAACTCGATGGCATCAATAGCGGTATCTGTTCTCTTGGTTATGACCAGCTCGCTCAAATGAATGGCATCAACACCACGATTATGCAGACTGGTTATGGCATCCAGAACGGTATTACGCAAATGGGTATTGCTCAGATGCAGGACACGAACGCGCTTTCTCGTCAGCTCGGCGACTGCTGCTGCGAGAATCGTCAGGGACTTGCTGATATTCAGTATCGCATGGCGACTGACACTTGCGCGATTACCACATCTATTGCTAATGCGGCTCGAGACATTATTAACAACGATAACATGAACTATCGTGCACTTAATGATCGTATGACAGCTGCTGATATGGCTCGGAAGGACGAAAAGATCGCTGAGCAGAATCAGCTTATTAACAATCTGAATCTGGCTGTTTCTCAGCGGAATCAGAATGAATATCTGATCAGTCAGCTAAAGCCCTGCCCTGTTCCGGCTTATAATGTACCGAATCCGTTCAACTACAACGGACAGACCTGCTGCGGAAACTACAGCTAATTCAAAATGGGAGAGATCTCTTAATCGGGGGTCTCTCCCCTACTTCTTTTCGGGAGGTATATTTATGATTGAACTCACAAATTCTGCTGCCCAGACGGTTCTACCGGGGCAAGCTGTTACCTTCGATACGGTTATGCTTCATACGGGTTGTGGCGAGTGCTTTACTAAGGGGATCCCTTCTGTGAAACTTCGTGCAATCGGTGGAACATACAAGATTGATTTTTCTGGAAATATCGGAAGTGCTGCTGCGAATACACCTGTTCAGCTCGCTATTGCACTTGGAGGGGTTGCTATTCCAGCAACGGTTGCAGTATCTTCTCCTGCGGCCGAAAATGTGTTTAATAATGTTTCGACTGGGACATACGCCAAAAACACATGCTGCGATTTGAATCGCGTCAGCGTGGTCAATACCGGAACGGTTCCGGTTATTCTGACTGCGAACATGAATTTGCGGATTGCCCGAGTTAGTTGAGGAGGTGACTTGTAGATGTATGAAACGATGAATAAGTCGAAAGAGCTTTGTGAAATCGAACGAACCATCACGCAAGCGCTTCAGACTGAGATTAGCAAGGGCGTCCAAAATACGGACACTCACGAGCTTGGCGAAGTCGTTGACATGATCAAAGATCTTGCTGAAGCCCGAGAGAAATGCTGGAAAGCCTGTTATTACAAGAAAGTTATTGAGGCCATGGACGATAATCGGAATGACGAAGAAGCCTACGAATACGGACGTCGAGGCTATCGTAAACCGCCAATCCGTAGACCTCGCCCGCGTGACTATGATGAGGATTTTGACGAAATGCTTCGCGATGGTGATCGTTATGTCGAGAACCCTCGTTATGGTCAGGCCTACAATGAGTACCAGACAGCTAAGCGACATTATACCGCTACGAATTCAGCGAGGGATTGGGACGACATGAATCGGCATGCCAGCGAGCATGTATCGGACACGATCGAAACCCTGCGCGAAATCTATAAAGGCGCTGACCCCGAGCTCAAGAAGCGGATTAAAGCTGATATGAACAAACTTATCAGCGAAATGCCGGGATAACCGTCTATGAATAGCTTCTACTTAAATGGATTTTTGTGGAAGCTGGAACATGTAAATCCTAATAACCCTATTCTCATGGATCGAGACGGGCGATTTAGTGTGGCAACGACGGATCCTCGAACAGGAACGATTTATATGTCAAATCGTTTAACCGGCCACTTTAAAAATCGTGTTTTGATCCATGAGATAGGTCATTGTGTGCTATTCAGCTTCCATCTGATCGACGACATCTACCGCATGGTGAAGCCGGAATACCGTACAGAAGCGGAAGAATGGATATGTAATTTCATAGCGGACTACGGTATGAAAATATTCGAAAGCGCGTATCTCATCTTAGGCGATGAGGCATGGGCTTATATTCCAAGAGAACTTGAAAAATTGGTCGGATAGAAGGTGAAAAATGTGGTGGACTGGCAGCAGCTTATCGTGACTATCATTTGCTCTGTTTTGGCGTCTTCGGGTTTTTGGGCACTTGCACAGAAACTCATGGAACGAAAAGATGTTAAGACGCAAATGTTGATCGGGCTGGCGCATGATCGGATCATCTGGCTTGGTATGCAGTATATTGAGCGTGGATGGATCACACAGGATGAGTATGAAAATCTGTATGACTATTTATATAAGCCATATGAGAAAATGGGCGGAAACGGATCTGCAAAAAAGATTATGCAGGAAGTGAACCGATTGCCCATTCACAAATCTTCGTATGCAACGAAAGGAGTAACAAAATGACTTTGAACAACAAGACTTACGACGTGATCAAGTGGATCGCTCAGTATTTTATTCCGGCCGCGGGCACTCTTTATGCTGCGTTGTCGAAGATTTGGGGCTTTCCGTATGGCAGTGAAGTCGTCGGTACGCTGAGCGCTATTGATATTTTCCTTGGCGCTATTCTGGGTATCTCTTCGTCCAACTATAATGGCGAGGGTACGCTTGAAATTCACTCTGATCCGGAAGCGGACAAGGACGTATACCGGCTCATGCTGAATGTTCCGGTGGAGTCTCTGGCAGATCGTGATTCCGTGACGTTTAAGGTTAGCAAGCCTTCGCAGGAGTAACATTTCCTATAATGAGAGTTCATGAAAGGAGAAAATCATGAATATTTGGAAAATTATCGGACTGAAGGTTGATGAACCAGAGGTAACGGAGTCGGACGACATCGATGTCGAAATCGAAGAACTGACGAAGACAATTCGAGCGACTGATCCACTTGCAGAAAATTATCCTAAACTGACTGAACGTTTGAAGGGACTGTACGATATTAAGGACAAGAAACTTAATACTGATCCAGTCCCCGAACCGACGTTTTTTCAGAAATATGGAGATACTCTTCTGAAGTGCGGGTTCTCGATTCTATCGACGTTTATGATTCTTCATTACGAAGACGTCGTCGGACCGATTCATTCGACGCTGAAAAACAAACTAGGTCGTGATTGACCATTTCAAAGATATTTTATGATGAACTCTCAGAAGAGATCGCTGTGAAAACACGGCATCTCTTTTTTTTTTCGCAAAAATTGCAAGGCTTATAGTAGGAGGTGGTTTATATGACTAGAGAAGAACTTGCCCAGTACGTTGAAACTTTTGGCATCTGTAAGCGCAGCATGATCGAACACGTGGAAACCATTGATCGTCTCATTCATGCAATGACAAGTCAGTTGATTTATGATGAAGCGAATGATTCAGTTATACAATGCGTGATTAAGGAATATCATGAAGATGCGGCGCTGAGGGCGCACGAAGCGGCTCATGAAATGGAAGAGTTGATGAAAATGTTTATGAAAATTATCTAGAAAAGGGGATGAGTCCTAACAAGGGCTCTTTCTTTTTCTTATCATGAAAGGAGATTAACTTATGGCTGGTGCGCGATTCGAAGTTGCGATCGATTTCGAAATGGATGACGAAAAGTATTCGTCTCAGGAGTCCTGTGACAAATTCCTTGAGGGTTTTCTAGCATTGCTGACCGAGGAGTTTTCGGGCAATGGCATCGAGAAGCACGTCCACCTCGTAAATCTCATCGTAAAGTCTGGGCCAACTAATTCGGATACTCCAATCCACAAAGCATCGATTAAAGACTACGAAGACCCTAAGCATTTCTCATAATTCGCAAAAATTACAGGCCTTATAATAGAAATATTATAAGGAGGAACTTATTATGTACACGACAACTATTAGTCACGCGAATGGTTACTCTTGCGATGTGGAACTCAGGGATTTTAATGCCCCGATTCGGTTCTACTTTAAAACGCCTTCCCAAAGGAAGATATTCTCGGATTTGATTCGAAAATATAATCGAGTGGAGGTCATTAAAGGAAGACCTGTTCGGGTTACGCATTATGACTTGGACGCTACTCGCATGAATGTGATCTATTATTTTGGCGAAATGATTGCGGAACTGGTATATTCTCGGTCTAGTATTTAAAGAGGATTGAGACCTACATGGTCTCTTTCTTTTTGTTGCGTTGAAAGCATCTCATATAGTAGGAGGTGATCTTATATGAAAAAGATTAATGTTCTAGGAAAAAGATTATACGTGTTAACAGATAAAGAAATTCGTGACCCTAATGACTGCCCTTTGTATTGCATTGATCGGGATGCATATTGTAAAATTCGCGAGGCGTTGCGTCAGTATGTAGTATCGATTAAGTTTGGTACGATGCCAGATTGTGAAAAGACTCGCATGCTGAATCTGTGCATGGAAGCCTATAGAGGACTATTCAACGGGCGTTCAGTTCTTAGGTTATGAATGCTTCTTAAAGGAGGCCTACATGGTCTCTTTCTTTTATTTTTTCGTAAGGAGGTCTTGACGGATGAGTTCAGATGCAGTATGCTTGTTTATAGGTTTTGTAACAGGCATTCTCTCTACGGTCTATATTATTGAACGTTTCTTCACAGAATAACTCGCGAGAAAAACATGGGCTATAATAGAGACCCTATTGGGAGTTTACCCTAGGAGGTGCAGGCATTGGGCTCTGCATTAGCCTAATGAATCGTCTAATTGTAGGACACCGGATTACCGGAGACGTATGTCAGAAGCATACACGGGTTTTTATTTTTTCGATTTTGGAGGAGAAGCATATGAGCGAGCAGCAGATGATCACTTGCCCGAATTGCGGGGCTAATTTGAGTATAGATGATAGTCGCGATATTTTCTTTTGCGAATATTGCGGGACGAAAATTCAAAACCCGACAAGAAAAAAGATTAGTGTTCAAACCGAGCATACTTTTCGTTTTGTTAATCAAAATAAACTGGAAAGAGAACGCATGGAGAATGAAGAACGAAACAAGACAATGAGTAAGCAGGACATTATTATTGGACTTGCTGGAACTGCGCTTCTTCTTGCGTTCTTTATGTTTACTTTTGGTTTCTCTATTATCGCAGAGCTGTTCGGAAAATGAGACACCTCGCAATAATCACAAGGTATATAATAGAAAGAATACTTTGTGATTAAAGGAGGTAACAATTATGTTGAAAACGGGTTTATCAATTATATTCTTCGTAGTATGCTACATCATTTATACGACTAGGTAATCAAATCAAAAGTTGGGGTTCATGGAAACGTGGGCTCTTTCTTTTTTTATTTCGAAAGGAGAGTCTCTATGAAAAATCTGTTTGCCTTCGGTGTCCAAGTTCTTAAACGCTTTGGCAAGACAAACGCCTCTACGATTCTGTCTGTTGCTAGCTCGATCGGTACGGTAGCAGCAGTCGTGTTGTGCGGTGAAGCGACGGTAAAAGCTGTTCGTTTGATCGATGAGAAGCAGCCGGAAGGTACGCTTGAAACAGTCAAGACGGTTGCTCCGGTATATGCTCCGACAGTTGCAGCAACGGCTTTGAGCATTGCTTGCGGTTTTAAGTCTAATGATATTTCCAAGAAGAAAACTGCGGCGTTGACTACTCTGCTTAATCTTTCCGAAAGCATGGCAAAAGACTACCGGGAGAAAGTTGTGGAGACAATCGGTGAACAGAAAGAACGAGAAATTCGTGATCAGGTGGCTAGAGAGAAAGCGGAGAAGCAGGTCAATCAGGTCGCAGCTATGTCTCGAGAAAACCACGAGGGTGAGTCTCTTTTCTTTGATGCGTATAGCGGAAGGTATTTCTGGTCTACGCATGAGCGAATTATGAAAGCGTTCAACGATGTCAATTACAAGATTCTTGGCAGTTTTTACGCATCACTGAATGACTATTATGAGGCATTGGATAATCCGAAATTGACCCCGAATAATATGGGCGACGAAGTTGGCTGGGGGAGCCCGACGAAAGTCGAACCTTATATCACAACTGGCATGAGAGAGGACGGTATTCCGTATGGAATTATTGACTTCGACATTGACAGCAAACCTAGAACTCGATTCAATGTGCTCTAAGTCTAAACGGCATGCATCGAAAGGAGGGGATATATGTGATCGGGAAAACGCCACCTATTCGTTATACGGATTATGACGGGAACGAACGCGACGAGGAATTTTATCATAATTCGACTGAACCAAAAGTTGTTGGAATAGATCTTGAATGCAACAACCCGAATTGTATATGGGTTCTTGACGAAGATTCAATAGATCTGAATCGCAACGTATGCGGGACGACGGAATATTGGAGGTTTTATAAAAAATATATTTCCCCGAGCATGATTCAGTCTTCCCATATTCCTGAACAAAAGCTGATCGAGGACGCTAAACTTCTCGCCTCCCAACAGGCACAAATCGATTACATATACGCCCATTTGGTAAATGACTCTGTTCTGAGTCATAATGCATACGTGACGCCAAACTATTGGGACTTCCATGAAAAACATATTTCTAAACCGAAGCCACCGGAACAGTCTAATAAAAAGAAGAGTACAGCGATCGTAGAGGTTGCTGTACTTATATTTTTACTTCTGTGCCTGAATGGCGCGTGCTTCTGGTCGTTTATATTCGAATTCTTCACTCACTAACAATTGAGGTGATACAATGGGCGCTTGCGTAGTCACTGAAAAATCCGACTATATCAATCCGGTTACGGAAGGCTGGGAAAGCTTTTATCTGACGGCTAAGGATGCGGATATCCTTACGCATTGCATGGAAATGGGAACTATGAGCAAGACAGCAGTTCTCAGAACTGCAATCCGATATTACGAGTCGATTCTCGAAAGCGAGGTAAGCTAACCATGGAAATTGCAACTTTGTGTCTTCTACTCGTGTGGCTTTTTCTGTTCTGTTTTTATATGACATATGCATGGAGGTGCAGACTAAACGTGCAAAGAGAATTTGAGATTCAGGCATGGGCGGATGATCCGAAGCAGATTGTCCCTCTTTCTGATTTTCTAAAACATTTTGGTGATTTTGATAATACGATGAGACTTTATAGTAGTATCGACCCGGATGATAGCTATCCTCGAATCTATATGGAATATGCCGGGCCGGGTATGGGCTACGTTCAGATTATTGATACACTCAAGAAGTGGAGCAAAACCGAAAAGATTGACTTTGACATTAGAGAAAAAGAGGCGCCTAAAAACTGGAAAGACCGAGTTAAGAGAGCTACTTTATACGAAATCGTAGACGGGCGCGTCACGAATATGCGGGAGGGATATTTCCGATGAGAGTCATCAAAAGAAACGGAACGGAAGCAACGTTCGACAACACGAAGATTGCAGGCGCAATCACGAGGGCAAGCAATGATCGAATTCCATTCGAAGACATTGCGAAAATTACGGACTCAGTGAGCGATATGTGCTATAAACTTGATCGTGCGCCTCATGTTGAGGAAATTCAAGACATGGTTGAAGATGCCTTGATGGAAAACGGCTATGCGACCGTAGCTAGAGATTATATTCGTTATCGATATGATCGAGAGAAGATCCGTAAAGGAAACAGTACGGATGCTGAGATTCTATCGTTGATCGATCAGGAAAACGAAGAAGCGCTTCAGGAAAACAGCAATAAAGATCCGGTCATCAACAGTGTTCAGAGAGACTATATGGCCGGATACGTCTCTAAAGATCTGACGGAAAGATATTTTCTTCCGAGAGACATTGTGGAGGCGCACAAGCAGGGCATTATTCACGTGCATGATGAAGATTACTTTGCTCAGCATATGCACAACTGCTGTCTGGTCAATCTCAAAGATATGCTGCAAAATGGAACGGTCATTAGCGGCGTGAAGATCGATAAGCCCCATAGTTTCTCGACGGCATGCAATATTGGTATGCAGATTGTCGCTCAAATTGCTTCAAGTCAATACGGCGGACAGACAATCAGCCTTGCGCATCTGGCTCCCTTTGTTGATATTTCGAGGCAAGCGATTCGTAAAGAAGTTATGGAGAGTCTGATGGATATGGAATGCCCTGATTTGTCGGAATGGGTTGACGAATTCACAAATCGTCGTCTCCGAAAAGAGATTCAGAAGGGTATCCAGACTATTCAGTATCAAGTCATTACATTGATGACAACTAACGGGCAGGCGCCTTTCCTGTCGGTCGTGATGTACCTGAATGAAGTTGAGAATCCACGAGAAAAAGAGGACCTCGCCATGCTTATCGAGGAGATGCTGAATCAGCGTATTCAGGGAGTAAAGAACGAGTCTGGCGTTTGGGTCACTCCTGCATTTCCCAAGCTGCTTTACGTAACTGAGGAAGACAACATTCATGAAGATTCTCCGTATTTCTATCTGACGAAATTGGCAGCCAAGTGCACGGCTAAACGAATGGTTCCGGATTATATTTCCGAAAAATTGATGCTGGAACTGAAGGGCGACTGCTATCCGTGTATGGGTTGCCGAAGCTTCCTTACGCCTTATAAGGATGAGGACGGAAAGCCGAAATACTATGGACGTTTCAACCAAGGTGTCGTTACGATCAATCTTCCGGATGTCGCGCTCACTGCTATTAAAGAAAAGAGAGATTTCTTCACTGTCCTTGACGAGCGGCTTGAGCTCTGCCATCGTGCTTTGCGATGCAGACACGAACGGCTGAAGGGAACGGTATCAGATGTTGCCCCAATCCTTTGGCAACACGGCGCTCTGGCCAGACTAAAGCATGGCGAAACGATCGATAAGCTACTTTACAATGGATATTCAACAATCTCGCTCGGATATGCGGGATTGTATGAATGCTGTCAGGCTTTTATGAACGTTAGTCATACCAAGCCTAGTGGTGAATCATTTGCGATTGCAGTTATGATGCGGCTGAACGACAAATGTAAGGAGTGGCGAGAAGCAGAGCATATCGACTACAGTGTGTATGGAACCCCGCTTGAGTCCACGACGTACAAATTTGCTAAGTGTCTACGCAAACGATTCGGTGTCATTAAAGAAGTAACCGATCACACTTATATTACAAATTCGTATCACGTTAATGTACGCGAACCGATTGATGCTTTTGCAAAGCTTGATTTCGAAAGTCGATTCCAGAAAATGAGTCCGGGTGGTGCTATCAGTTACGTAGAAGTTCCAAATCTGAACAATAATGTTCTTGCAGTAATCCGATTAATTCAGTATATGTACGACCATATCATGTACGCTGAAATCAACACAAAATCAGACTATTGCCAAAAATGCGGATATGACGGCGAAATTCAGATCGTAGAAGATGACGAAAAACTCGTCTGGGAATGCCCTGTATGCGGCAATCGTGATCAGAAAACGATGAACGTGGCCAGACGAACGTGCGGCTATATCGGAACCCAATTCTGGAATCAGGGGCGAACGGCGGAGATTAGAGATCGGGTGATGCACTTATGATAGATTGGATTTGCGCATTTATTTTAGCATGGATAGGTATGGTGATTTTTAGTGGTGATTGATCATTTTACATTCGGGGCCATTATTCTGCTTACATAGCTTGCTGGGTACTTATTCGGAATTGGCATTGGATGGAGGTGACCCAATTATGAAGTTTGATCCCGTAATATTTATTTCTTCATTCATCATTGGATGGCTCATCGGTCGTTATCTTGCGCATAAGTGATTTATAAAACGACATATTTGAAAGGGGAGCTTTTATGTCTAAAACGTTCTGGAATCTGGTTCGCTTTACCAAACGGCATGCCTCTACGATCTTGAGTGTTCTCGGTAGCGTCGGTGTGATCGGAACGGCTGTATCCAGCGCAAAAGCTACGATGGATGTAGCCGACATGTACGCAGATGGGCTCGAACCGACGGGACTCGACATTGCCAAGACCTATATTCCGACCGCTATTACTGCTGGCGTAACGATTGGATACATTATGAGTGGCAATGCGATAAGCACGAAACAAACCGCGGCCATGGCTGCACTGTACGCCGGAGCAACTAAGACATATTCCGATTATCGAAACAAGGTCATTGAGAAAAAAGGCGTGGACTTTGATCGAGAAATTCAGGCGGAAATCACAAGGAATAATCCGGAGTACCATCGTCAAATGTTGACTTGCCCGGACGGTAAATTCACGTTCATCGAGCCTATGACGCATCAAGTGTTTCAGCGATACGAGCGCGAAGTCATGGACGCTGAATATCACTTTAATCGGAACTTTGTTCTTAGAGGCTATGCTTCCCTGAGTGAATTCCTTTATTTCTTGGGCATTCCTGTTACACCCGAATCTGAAATGATCGGATGGTCTGTCACGGAAGGATTCTATTGGATTGATATTACCCACGATCTACTCGATGTGGATGTCGACGGAAAGAGTCTTTACCAGATCACCTATGATATTGAGCCGAGTGCCGAATTTCTGGATGGTTGGTATACGGATGGCGTGATGAAGGACGGCGTGCCGGTCGAACTGGCTGAAAGCGGGGTTGAAGCATGAACATTGCAAAAATCGTTCCTTATGACATTGCCAATGGTCCGGGTATCCGCATGAGCATCTGGGTTAGCGGATGTAGGAGACACTGCCCCGGATGTTTTAACCAAGAAGCTCAGAATTTTGAGTATGGACAGCCGGTCACTGACAGAATGCTGGATACGATCATTGCTTATGCAAAATCTCAAAATCATGATGGCTTTAGTTTTCTCGGAGGAGAACCTTTCGAGAAAGAAAACGAACCTATGCTTTGCGTTATAGCGCGTGACATTAAACGGCATAGACAGTCGCCTACGCAAGATATTTGGTGTTGGACTGGGTATACGTGGGAAGAACTGATGGATGATTGTCGACACGGCCATATGCACATGCTGCTTAAGGATATTGACGTACTCGTGGACGGCCCGTTCATCGAAAGCAAGAAAGATATTTCGCTTTTGTGGCGTGGCAGCTCTAATCAGCGTATTATCGATGTGCAGAAATCCATTAAAGCAGATAGACTAGTTCTCTATGGCTCGCTAAAATAACAAGCTCCATAGTAGAAAGGATGGTGTTTACCACATGATGGAAAAGCTGTACAAATTCTTCTATAGACTTGACGATGAAGACAACACAGACGTGGAGTATACGCAGAAAGAAAAGAATTATTTCTGGATGGGTGTAAACTTTGGTGCCTTTGTTGGAATCTTCATTGTTAATGTTATGTTGTGGGGAATGATTGCGTTGTATCCGCATATGGGATTCTGATCCAAAATTGAGAAGGAGGTCTTCATGGCCTCTTTTCTTTTTATTTTTTGAGGAGGTATTATGGGACGAGGCAATTACTACGCTTCTGGTAATTATGCTGCCCAATGGTACGTTGAATACGATCCTGATATTCTGGAAGACGCATTTCGAGAGATCGAAGAACGGTTTCCTTCTTTTCATAAACAAGATAAGTGGCTTCGTCGAGACTCGCATATTCTACTGGCGAATAATGTCTTCTACGTTGGTATCGCAGACAATGAGCATAACGTTGCCGTATTTCTCAGCAGTAAAGACAATAGAGTAGCTGATTGTTTGGCTGCTCGGCATTTTAATACTTATGAGAGAGGAATCCTTGATATTCTATTAAGATTCTTCAATGAAGTATATGCTCCTACCAGTTCGTGGACTTCGCGAAAAATACAAAGCGTATAATAGACAGAAAAAGAGTGATCAGGAGGTTATCGATATGGAAAAGAATCAAGCGAAGCGCGATTGGTCAACTATCAAATGGAAACTGGACGGAAGCATGAATGATCTCATGCGGGAATTCGGAGGAGATCCGGAAAACGTTTATAACTGTGACGTTTGCCCGTGGAAAAAGACCCATCCCGGATATGATCAGCTTCCCTGTGGTCAATACCATTGTTGGGTCGAGCTCAGCTGTTCCGACGAATCGAACGAACTATAATCTGTCCTGTACGAGAGTCTATGGAAACATGGGCTCTTATACTTTCTCGCGAAAATTGCAAGGCTTATAGTAGAGAGGAAACTCTTAAATAAAATTTATTGGAGGATTTGACTTATGGAAAAGAATCAGACTGTTGCTCAGGAAACTGTTACGACCGAACAGGTGCAGGAGACTAAGAAGCAGGCTCGTATCCAGAAGCCTACGAAGGCCGGTGTGAAAAACTTTATTTGCAACCGTGTCCTTCCGTTTGCTTGTGGGATCGGCGCTGCTGTATTGGGTGCTGCTCTGCTCGGCGGTAAGGATCGTGGCGACAGCAATGATGACGACTACACGGTCAGCTAATGATATTTAAGGATCTACTCAAAGGAGGATGTTAAGGAAACTTGGCATCTTCCTTTTCTTTTCGCCGTCTACGAAAGGAGGATATTCTTGTTCTTTGAAAAAGTGGCACAGAAATTCGCGGCTAAAGCCACTGAGACCGCGATCGAAACCGCTAAGGAAAGCGGAAAGAAAACATTGGATGATTTTATGCCATTGATCGAGATTGTTATTTTGGGGGTCGTCTTCGCCTTTGAAATGGGTCAGCGAAAGAAGGACGAGGCTCCAAATAAAAATGCTCCGATCATTATCAATAACTATATCGATCCCGGTCACCATGAGCATTAATACATATTTGAAAGGAGAGCACCAAATGAGAATTGATGACGTTAAGGCGATTGTGAACCTGATTGTCGGCATCGGCATTGAAACAATCATCTGTGGCGCGATTAAAACCGTCTTGCCGAATTCCAAAGGACTATCAAAGGCCTGCGTAAGTATTGCCAGTTTGGCGATTGTCGCTGCGATTACGGACGCAACACAGACGACGACAGATAGTGTTGTCGATGAGGCTGCTAATGCGATCGGAATTCTCCAGACTGCCTTCAGCGGATCGGAGGAAAATACTTATGAGTGAAAACAGAGGCGTTCCCATGTATCCGAATAACTCTGATGCAGCAAAAGAGAACGCCAATAAAAATCTTCCTGCGAAAACGGAGAAAGTCGAAAAAGTTATTGAGGGAAACGCTACGGTAAAAAAAGCCTCTCTCGGACAACGTATTATGGATAATATATTCGACGGGAGTATCGAGGATCGCTTGACGAATGCTGTATTTGATATTTTCATTCCCTCGGCTAAAAAGATGTTTGCGGACGGTGTAATCGATTTGGTATCGACACTGCTCACTGGCCAACCAGTTCGAAATCGCGGTCGATCTCAAGGGGGATCTACGACAGTTCGAAATAACCCTCTCCCCTATAATTCTATGTACGATTATGGCGGTAGATCGCGAGGGGACGCTGGAGAACGCAATCGTCGTATTACTCCGGATGAGATCGTCGTGAATACCCGCGATGAAGCCGAGAGTGTATGCCGAAAACTCGAAGATCTGATGCAGCTTTACGGTTATGTGACCGTTGATGATTTTTACAGTACTGTTGGTGTACCCAGTCAGTATACGGACCGAAAGTGGGGTTGGAAATCTTTTGGCGGCGGTTATCCGAACTACGAACAAGTCCCGGGTGGATATTTGATCGTTATGCCTAGAGTTGAACCGGTGTAAGGAGAGTAGCGATATGAGTATGAATAATGCAACGACTTTTCAACAGATCATCGATATTGTCGGCACTCGTGACTACAGGAATAAATGGCGCATTGGAATAATCAATATCGATATTCATTATCATCGAATCTTAGTCGGAAAGGCGGTCGAGCTATTTAAGCGTATGGTCAAGCTTGGAGCTACTAAAGAAGAACTGAAGCGAGCTGCGGAGTATGCATTGGTTTGTATTGATGCGGTGAAACATTGTCTTGATTATAAAAAGTGCCGTGCGGATAACGGAATTATGGCACTGGAGAAGAAATACCCAATCAAAAAGGAAGGCTGACATATGGACAAGAAGGAAATCACTAAAATGGTTGCCACGGCAATGGACAATGGCTCTCTCTTTGGAGCCTCGGTGACTTTGTTGGCAGTCGGCACTCTTTCCCTGCTAACTGGAGCATTTCTGTTCGGTGGTACTCTTCGGAGAACTCGTCGTTTCAACGAGGATTTTCCGACTTGGGATGATGGTTGGGATGAATTGCATGATAAGTAACGATTAGGAGGTTTTAATCATGAGTGAAATTCTGATGGTCTTTTGTGCTGGAAGTGTGGGAGGCGTAATCTCCACAATTCTTACACTTGCTTGGGTAACGGGCGCGATTAACAAGGTTGTTGGCGAGCTGAAGAATACGACAAAGGAGCAGAGCAATGGCCAGACCAGTCAAAGCTAAAGATATTTGCAACCAAGTTATCAAAGATGATGAGTGGAGGTTCAATATAATTAAGACTTGCAGTCGCTGTGGAAAAGAATTCGATATGAACACCTGTGAAACCTATGCCGATATTCAATATATAATTTGCCATGTCAGTAAGGATACGGGGCGTTTCGGTAAATACATCCTTTGCAAAGATTGCGAGCATGATTTTGAGTTTTTTATGTTTGAAAAGTATGCGGAGGACACTGAGTATGGCCAAACCAGTCAAAGTTAAAGATATTTGCAAATGGGCAAAATCAAATGAGATTGAGCTTAATCCGGATAGCACTGAAGATAAGCAATATATTAAGGAAGCGATTGTCCTGACTATGCGGTGGATGGACGAAGGAATCGACCGTGATATTTCGATTCAGATGGCATGCGAGCAGGTGTTGCTCGGAAAGGAAGTTGAATGGTAATGAATGCGAGCCTTATTAAAACGCGCGATGGGCAAACGATTATTATTAACGGAAAAAAATATCCTAGCAAAGTCGTTGATAAATGGCCGTCTAAGAACTTTGTGAAACTTAGAGATGGAATCGTTCTCGAACTTCAAGATGAGTTTTGTGCGCGAAAGAATGCCGTTTATGATGCCTTTGAACCATATATAAAAAAGGCCGAGATTCGAGAAGAACGGCAGAGCGATTACATCGCACTTGCACAGACGATTCGACGAATGCCGCGAGAGGATGTAATCACATTATTTGCTGATTATTTCAATGAGTTTCTTAACAAGGTGAATGGAGATGACTCGAAAAATGAATAAGAATGCACATGTTATCGCTATTTCCCATGAAGGACTGTCCAGCATGACTGATGATGAACTTCATGCCGCAATGCAAGCGGAACTCGCTAAGATTGAGGCAGAGTATAACTGCAAAAAGAAAGCTGTTATCGATGACTATGATCCTTATATTAAGGCTGCTAAAGATCACCAAGGATTCGATAAGGTGAACATGCTTAGAAAGCTCATCGATGAAATGGATATTGCTGATGTGCGATTCGCGTTGAATACGAAAGGATATATTTTGCTTACGCGCTCCGAATCCGAAGCGATTATCAACTATATGGGCATCAAGTCTATGTTTGGCGAGGTGTTTAAATGAAAATCATTGAGCAGTCTTATCGCATTCTCTGGAATCCCGGCGATGTCATCGAAAAAGCTGCCAGAACGTGCTATCGCAGCGAAGACAGGATTACCGATGACGGATCGAGTGATCAAAAAATTAAGGAGATGCTGACCACTCTCGGTCATACTGCTATGCTCGAGCACTCTGTTTTGAGTGTTGAATTCACGACTGATCGAGCGATTGCGAATGAGTTGGTTCGTCATAGGTTGTGCAGTTTCGCGCAGGAATCCACTAGATATTGTAATTACAGTAAGGATAAGTTCAGCAATGAGCTAACTTTTGTGAAGCCCGAATGGCTTCATAATTATTCTACATATGAAGCTAGATTATGGGTAGATACTTGCGTTATGGCAAAACATAACTATTTAACTCTCCTTAACAAAAAAAACCTCAAACCCGAAGATGCTCGCTGCGTTCTCCCCCTATCCCTTGCTACGAAGCTGGTGATGACGACCAACTATGCAGAGTGGCGACATATTCTCGAACTCAGAACGTCTAAAGCTGCTCATCCTCAGATGCGGGCACTGATGATTCCGCTTCTGAAAGAACTTCAAGAAACGATTCCGGTTATCTTCGACGACATTAAAGTGGAAGAATAAGTGTGTTACAAAACAAGGGAGTGCATTCGATGAAGATATGTTCTACTATTGAGATTACAGCAAATGATTTTTATAGAATCGGCGATGTCATTTCGTTCATGTTTAATAACGGCGAAGAGGTAAGAGCTATCGCTGTAAAACAAGAACCGAATGCCATGCTTTTCTGCTTTGAAAATTGCCTATCCGGATTACGTCCTATGAATTTGAAACAATCTAATGACGGAGGGTATGAACTTTCCGAAATACGGAGGGTTCTTAATTCCGAGATCATCGATCTATTCCCGGCTGAAATTCGTGACAAAATGTGCCATCTCTCCAATGGAGACTTTCTTCGTCTTCCAACCGAACGAGAAATTTTTGGTAAAAATCATTACGGCATACCGGAAGATGGCTCTATTATTCAGTGGGAGCCAATGAAGAACCTTAGAAATCGCATCGCTCTATCGAGTTCGGGTGATGCTATCGAATGGTACTGGTTATCCAATAGAGCCAATAGGTCTTATTTCGACTTCTCCCTTGTCGATAGCAGCGGCCTCCCGTACAGCGATTGTGCGGATTATTTGTATGGTATCCGTCCGGTTTTCTGCCTATCTTAAATCAGCGCCCCATAGTGGGCGATAAGAAAAATGGCTATAGGAGGGCTTGGTCAAAAATTATGATTACTGAACTGAAAGATGTAAAAGAGTCCATCGATATGTTCGGAGAACTGATAGATCTTTCGATGCGAATGATTCCTAGTTCGGGAGGTTCCGAGGAAGACGTGCTGGATATTATAGAAGAAGCATGGGTCAAATACTATAATTCTTCTGTCGACGATGCAGCAATATCTGCCGCATTAGTCATAGCTCTTGAACTCGGATTTGCTTGGAATGGTGCAGTCGATAGGCTAGGAGATCCAATGTTTCATAAGGATACACTCACAAAACGATTCTTACAAATCATTTGGGAGGAGCAATTGCATGAAGATTGAACCTGACCGTCAGATTGTGTTTTACGAGTTCATATGTCGACACTGCGGAACGCAGTTTACAGCCGGAAACACATCGGAAGATACACATGAACACTCTTTTACAGAATTCTTTTCGAAGAACGCGGGTTGCTTCTATGCAACATGTGATTGCCCCAAGTGCAGACAAGTGGTCTATTCTGTTTCTCATTATCATGTAGCAAATGTAGCAAAGGATGTGTCAAAATGCCGTATGACTTATGAGATCAATAATCAAGTCGGAGGACTTAATAGTAAGATTACTCAAACGGAATCTTCGCTTACTTATAAGGCATATCTCAGTTTGGGAAAGGAGAATGAGTAAAAATGACCTCTCCTCATTCGAGTTATTTGGCGAGCCCTTGCACGAGAGATTGCAAGAATCGCTGCGTTGAACCCAATTGTCACATGACTTGGTGAGGCCTATTTCAATTGGAGGAAGAATGTTGACCGGCAGCGAGAAGCAGTTACTGAATATCGTGCGAATGTGAGAGCAAAAAAGAATAGAGTTCAACAAACGAAAAAGGCTGCTGGATTATATCGTTGATATTCTGAAAGGAGAGCACCATGTTAGCTTCCTGCCCATTTTGCGGAGGTGCGGCGACAGCTCGATATTTGCCTCAGCGATACGGGGCGTCTGCGAACCCGAGATCAGGATTCTTTCAAGACTACTGGGTCGGATGCCCGAGATGTGATGTTTTTATAAAAACGACCGTGTGGCGAAAACGAATCGGGAACCAGATATCGAATTTCGATTTGATCGATCGACTGGAAACGCGGCGTAAATGGAACTACTACGCTTCTTGATATTTTGAAAGGAGAATAAAACTATGAAGAATGAACTCACTCCTCTTGAACTTCGCGAAATTGCAGACACGCACCACTGTCAATTGCAGACGTATGGTTTTGTAGCAGAGATTGCGTTATGCATTACATTGGGCCTTTGCGGGGGCGTGGCCTACCATAAACTTCTTGCTCGCCATTACACGAATAAATGGCTAAAATCGGTTGGCGCCAAATCCAAGAACTAATTGATATTTTGAAAGGAGAATAAAAACTATGAATCTTACTATTGTAAAAACTGGTATGAAACGAATGGGTTTGATCGTCTATAAGCATATGCCTCAGATTCTGTTCGGTGCGGGTGTTTTGACCGGTGCTGGCGCGCTGATTGAAACTGCGAGGGGTACGACGAAAGTTGATGATATTTTCTCTCGCAAAGAAACTCGTTTGGCTAAGATTGATGCGCTCATGATTAACGATACCTATACTGAGGATGATAGGCAAAAAGATATTCTGAAAACGAAAGCGATTATGTGCGTCGACCTCGCGAAAGCATATGCCCCTGCTACTATTCTGTATGCGGCGAGTGTGACCTGCTTCCTTGGCGGCCATCATATTCTCGCTCAGCGTTATGCGGCGACGGCTGCTGCTCTGACCGCTACGACGAAGGCATTCAACGGCTATCGTGGTAACGTCAAGGATGAACTCGGCGACGAAGCGGATTGGCGATTCCTTCACGGCATTAAGGCGGAAGAGATTGACAAGGTTACGATTACGGACGAGAACGGCAACAAGAAAGAAGTCACGGTCGTTAATCGTAATTGCTCGAATCCGAATGACTATAGCATGTATGCGAAGGTCTTTACCAAAGGAAATGACTATTGGCAGAATGAGCAGAGCTACAACTTCTTCTTCCTTAAGAAGGTTCAGAATCAGATGAACGATCGACTGCTGGCAAGACGTAATCATGAGCATGGCGGATATTTGTTCCTGAATGAGGTCTATGAAGCACTTGGTTTCTCTTCGACAAAGGCTGGTGCAGTCGTTGGTTGGTACATTCCGAGAGAGGGCGCGGAAGATGACAATAACGGCGACTATTACGTCGACTTTGGCATCTTCTCCAAGAACGGATCGGTGCGGTTCATCAATGGCAAAGAAGATTCGATCATTCTGGACTTTAACGTAAGAGGTAGCATTTACGATCTTCTGGAAGAGTAAGGAGAGCACTTATGAAAACCAAAATTCTGAAGCTTGCTATCATTGTCGGCAGCAGTGTGGGTCTTGCATACCTCGGAAATCGACTTTATAAGCATCGGAAGGAGATGCTTCTGATGGCCGATAATAACGCTTGTGATGCATCTAATGTCGAGGTAAAGGAAACTATCACGAGTACGGGTACGAACGATTCTAGCCCCCTTAGAACGCCTCTGAGGGGCATTTCTGAGGCATCAAAGCATCAATTCACGGATTATAACAAAATCGAGCCCGTAAAGCCACTTGAAGAGGACGATGACATCGATCAGGATCTCTTGCAGGAGATCTCAGAGAGCGCCGACTCAGAAGAAAAGGCACCGTATTTGATCTCGATCGATGACTTCGACGCTGGATATTCAGGTCGATATGATACTGTTTCCATGACATATTATGCCGTCGATGATGTATTGGCGGATGATGCTGAAGAGGCGGTTATGGATGTTGAGCGTTTTATCGGTGCGGATACGCTCGATCATTTCGGAGCGGAAGCGGTTGAGTTGAGCGGTGACGAGAATACGCTGTATGTTCGGAATGAAGAACTGCATTGTGACTATGAGGTGACGAGGATTCATCAAAGCTATCATCAAGTTGTGTTGGGAGAGTAAGCAATACATAGGACCTATATAGGAGGACATTATGGGCCAGTATTATATGCCGACGCTAATCGCAAAAGACGGAACGATTTCTACGCTGTATCCGCTCGAATACGATAATGGCTGGAAACTGATGGAACATTCTTATATCGGAAACAATTTTGTAAATGCTGTATGTACGCAAATTTGGAAGAATCCGATGAAGGTTGCATGGATTGGCGATTATTCTAGCATTCCATGGGAAGGGACCTATACGAAACATATTTCTCGAGATGATTTTGAGAAAATCTGTCATGAAGTATGGGGAAACGAGCAGGGGCCTCTTTGCATTCACCCCAAGCCTCATGGATATTTAACTATGAAAAAACGGCGAGGGTATCTTATCAACCATACAACGAAAGAATATGTTGATCTCGAAAGCTATATCGAGAAAAATAAATGGCATAAAAAATCTAAATGGAGTACGTATGCAAATGGTCGGGTCGTTGATAATAAAACTTACGAATATGACGTCTGCGTTCATCCTCTGCCGCTCTTGACCGCCTGCGGTAATGGACGCGGTGGTGGAGACTATTATGGCTGCTTTCCGAATTACAATGACGTTGGCAGTTGGGCATTCTGCGAAATCGAACTTACCAGAATAAAACCTAAAGGGTATAATCTCGTCGAATACTATTTCTCGGAGAAAAGAAAGGTTGAGTGATGTTGTATGGATCTCATTGAGAAACGAATGCAAGAACTGATGGATAATATGTATGATTTTTGCTTCGATCATGACGTAACTGGGGAGCAATGCGAAAAATGCCCTTTTGGTAATTATGAAGATTGCCCGTTGTGTAAGTTCTACATTGAGTGCTCGTTTGCTATCTACAATATTTGATATTCTTTAAAAAGAAGGAGCATTAGTTATGAAAATTAAAAATCTTATTCTTGCAGGTATGCTGACTGGCGCACTGTTCCTCACGACGGGATGCAGTGAAGCAGATAAGGTTAATGCCAACATCAGCAAGCAGGCCGACTACTTTGAATCACAGCGAAAAATTACGGTCTATAACGCTCGAACGGACAAGGTTATTCTCGAGTGTGTAGGTGCGATGTCTATTTCAAATAACTCAAGCAGAGAACTTGTTGTGACCGTCAAGATCGGGCCGAATTCCTATAAGAAGAATTATATTTATCTCAATGACTACACTATGTATGTCGTTGAAGACATCACCGGAACTTATACTGACCCGTATCATTACAAGCTTTATATTCACACAGATGTTGTTCCCAGCTTTGAAATTAAACCGTGAGGAGCAAGTTCCTATGGATGCGCGAACGGAGTCGCCGGAGAACGAATGGCGGAGAAAAAGTCGCAAGTGCAAATTCTGCAAGCACTGCAAAACAGAGCTGGTCGGAATAGATTACCGTGATATTTCATGGTGCGATGTCCGAGAAGAACTTGTTAATCCGGAAAGAAGAAAACTGTTTTGCCCATGCTTTGCGCTAAAGGAGTAGTGTTTTATGATGACTGAAAGGAGCGTATGGCATGAAATCTAGAGCAGAGTATCGGGAGCGCAGAATAAAATACATGATTGAGGCATGTTTCTCGTGGGGGAGGATGTCGGAAGAGGAACGCGCATGGCATGCCAGTAGAGGTATATCAAGGGATGTGTACATCCGAAAGTGTTCACGAAGTACTCGCCAAATGGATCGTTGGTGCCAGTATGTTAAAAAGCATGGCATCATTATCAATGGTGAAAGAATCCGGAGAGGCAAATTGCCGGAATAAAGGAGTGTCAGTTTGTGAAATCTAAAGCGGAGTATCGAAGGAGATGGCGTGAGGGCCTTCGCCTCGGATATATGGTGAATCCCCGAGACCCATCGTTTCCTAGACACTATGCTAGAGCGATGATGAGAGAGGACAAACGAATATATTGGGCAAAGAAACACAGAAAACTTGGACCGTCATATAATCGGACGATCGAAGTATATTTGGGGAAGCGCATACGTGCAGTCCTGATTGACCAATATTATAATCGTAGTCCTATCGATATGTGGCCGACATGCATAATTGGTGTAGATTTGGCACACGAAATCGGGCTGTGAGGAGTATGACTATGGAATACAGATTTAGTTATGCGGATGTTGACTGGGCAGAAATTACCCGTGTATTGTTAGATATTCGAGATAACCGCAAAGGAACAGACGCTATTTTTGCCCTGAATCTAGCGATCGATGTTATTAATAATCCGTCTATTCTGTTTGACAAAAAGGAGTGATATTTTACGATGACTGAAAAGGAGCGTGAAGCGTATGTAAAATGGCTTCGTCGTTTCATCGATCGAGAAACACCGGTCGGTCGATCTTATACTAAACTCTTTGATATTTTGATGAATCGAGAGTTTATCGGAATTGTCCCGAGGGACGACAATTGGGAAGAGCACGGTCTCGAGTTGCGTGGCGTTTACTTTGGAGTACGCTGGACGGACTTGGGACCGTGTTCGTGTTTGGAGATGCTGATTGCTCTGTCGCAGGACATTATGGATATGATGGTCGACAGCAATCCGGAATTTACGGATGGATATTTCTTCTGGAGAATGATCGAGAACTTGAATCTGATGCAGTTCGATGACGAGTCGTTTGATGACTGGCGATGCGAAGACTTGGTGGAGGATATTCTGAATGTCTGGCTGGATCGACTGTATAGTCGAAATGGCGTGGGTGGTCTATTCCCCCTTCGTCGGACTCTTGAGGATCAACGCCGGGTGGAGACTTGGTATCAGGCTCAGGCGTGGCTTTTGGAGAATTTTCCGGAATGTTTCTAAGTTGAAAGGAGAGCACTAATTATATGAATGCCAGAGACGAGCAGTTATTGGAATGGGTGAAACAACTTCCGCTGCACCTTGGCGATGATACGGTCGAGAAGGTCGAAATTACCCCATTCAACGATCGGGCATGCCAAGTTTTAATGTTTCATACAGCAATGAAATACCTTGAAAAAACTTGTTTTACGGCGGCTTCAACGGGCGCTCCGAAGTTTAAAAAGGTCGTAATTATGGTGATCGATAAGGTCGAAAACTGTTCCATTTCGGTTGAGTATGCGGATGGCTCAGGGAGCAACTTTATCGTGAATTTGCATGTTTTGGGCTGATATTTTCTTCAGCAAAACTGTAACAGTTGTGACAGTTTTGAAATGCGTTTTTGAGGTTTTGAAGAAAATTTACGGTTTGTGTTAAGAAATCTTAACGACGAACGGAAAAAGTGTGACAGAAAACTGTAACAGTGTGACAGTTTTGAAAGGCCAAAAAACCAAAACTGTAACAGCATTTTTCTAGCTATTATTAGAAAAATTGGGGGTCTGTTACAGTTTTACAGTTTTTTACTACTAAAAAGTTTTTTGGAGAATATATATTTTATATAAAAGTTTATAAACCGTGTTGAAAACTGCACAACTGTAACAACACCTACTACAAATGTGTAAGCCGAGAAAGGAGGTTACGGCATGGATTTTTGTCAAATCAGGACGCGGACTGTTCCAAAGGAAAAGGACGTCATCGAGATATATCCTGAGTTCAAAATCTGTAAAAGCAAAGACCTCATGATTCGTGGCAAAGCATTCTATGCAATCTGGGATGATGCGCGTGGATTATGGACGACGGATAGCTATGACGTACAGCGTCTTATTGACAAGGACATTGAAGCTAAGATTGACGAGACCCGAAAGATATTTCCGGAAGCAACTCTTCGCCCGCGAACAATGATGGATTACTCCACCAATTCGTGGAAAACATTTCAGAGCTATGTGAACAATCTTTCGGATAACAGCCATCAGCTCGATAGCAAATTAACTTTTGCAAATACCCCGGTCGTAAAGACGGACTATGTTTCGAAGTCTCTCCCCTACCCTCTCGAGTCTGGGAATTGCGAAGGATATGACGAGATTATATCGACGCTTTATGATCCCGACGAACGCGCTAAAATTGAATGGGCAATTGGTGCTATTGTATCCGGTGAAAGCACGACCATCCAGAAATTTCTGGTCTTCTATGGCGATGCTGGAGCGGGCAAGAGCACCATTCTTAATATCATTCAAAAACTGTTCGAGGGATATTACGTAAGTTTCGATGCTAAGTCTCTTGCCAGCAATAATAACCAGTTTGCTACTGAAGCGTTTCGGGATAATCCTCTTGTCGCGATTCAGCATGATGGCGATCTGAGCCGCATCGAGGACAATACAAAGTTGAACTCGATTGTATCTCACGAGATGATGACCATGAACGAGAAATACAAATCGAGTTATACTGCCCGCGCTAACTGTTTTCTATTTATGGCAACTAATCGTCCTGTCAAGATCACCGACGCGAAATCCGGTATCATTCGACGGCTGATTGATGTTCGGCCAAGCGGCAGAAAGCTCCCATTCAATAGATATCAAAACTTAATGAGTAAGGTTAATTTCGAACTGGGTGCTATCGCCTATCACTGTCTTCAGGTCTATAAAGAGATGGGTAAGGATTATTACAATGCCTATCGTCCAATGGACATGATGTACAAAACGGACTTCTTCTTCAACTTTGTCGAAGACAAATATGATATTTTCGATCAGCAGGATTCCACAACGCTTAAACTCGCGTATGCAATGTATAAGGAGTATTGCGAAGATAGTGGAACAGAAGCCAAGCTGCCTATGTACAAATTTCGAGAAGAGCTGAAGAATTACTTCGAGCATTACTCGGATGTCGAGCGCATAGACGGCAAACAGATTCGAAAATATTATTCAGGCTTTATTCGAAAAAAGTTTCGCCCCGAAGAGAAAATGAAGGATGAAGCACCGAAAGAAGAATCGTGGCTGAAGCTCGATCACGAAAAGTCTTTGCTGGATGATATTTACGCTAATTATCCTGCACAATATGCAACTGATGACGGCACCCCGATTATTGCGTGGGACAAAGTTACGACGACACTAGCGGATATTTGCACGGACAAGCTGCACTATGTAATGCTCCCCGAAAATCACATAGTAATTGACTTTGATTTGAAGGACGAGCATGGCGAGAAATCGGTCGAGCGAAATCTCGAAGCTGCGTCTAAATGGCCAAAGACATACGCGGAATTCAGCAAAGGCGGAGCCGGGGTTCATCTGCATTATATTTATGATGGAGGCGATCCGAAACAGTTACAACGACTCTATGCTCCGGATATCGAAGTTAAAGTGTTCACCGGAAAAAGTAGTTGCCGAAGAAAGTTGACTAAATGCAATGATATTCCTATTGCTACAATTTCTAGTGGCTTGCCGTTGAAAGAGGAGAAAACGAGTGTGATAAATGAGAAAGCAGTAAAAAGCGAAAAAGGGCTTCGACGACTCATCAATCGTCACTTGCGTAAAGAGATTGTGGGATCAACTGCATCATCGATCGGATTGATTAACGACATTCTTGATAAAGCTTATGATAGCGGAATGTCGTATGATATTAGCGACATGAAACCTACGATTCTGGCTTTTGCAGCGGGAAGCACCCATCAGAGCGATCGGTGTACAAAAATCGCGATGAAGATGAAGTACAAAAGCGAAGCCATAAGCGAGTCAGATGAATGCCTAGAAGACGCGATCGTGTTCTTCGATATCGAGGTATTCCCTAACCTGCTGCTCGTCAACTGGAAATATGCTGGTCCGCAATGTAAATGCGTCCGGATGATCAATCCGAGTCAGCAAGATATTTCGGAGCTTATCAAGAAAAAGCTCGTAGGCTTTAACTGTCGTCGGTACGATAACCACATTCTTTACGCTCGATATCTCGGAAAGAGCGTTGAGGAGATTTACGAAATTAGCCAAGCAATCATTTCCGGTGATAAAGCTGCCATGTTCGGTCAGGCTTATAACATTAGTTATACTGATGTTTATGACTTCAGCTCCACTAAACAGAGCCTTAAGAAGTTCGAGATTGATCTTGGTATTCATCATCAGGAGCTCGGTCTTCCATGGGATCAACCGGTTCCCGAAGACAAATGGAAATTGGTTGCCGAGTATTGCGATAATGACGTGCTCGCGACCGAAGCAGTATTCAATGCTAGGCAGGCCGACTTCGTTGCCAGAGAGATTCTGGCGGATCTCGCTGGTGGAACGGTGAACGATACAACGAATCAGCTAACCACGCGATTAATATTTGGAACTGTAAAAAATCCTCAAAGTTCTTTCGTTTATCGCAATCTTGCCGAACCTGTTCATCTTTCAGATGGTTCTCTTCAAAAAGAGTTCTTAAAAATAAACTTTCCTGAAATGATGGCAGAACCTTTTGGCGAAGCACGAAGTGATCTTCCCTATTTTCCCGGATACAGCTTTAAAAAAGGTTCTCGGGGCGTGGATCAATATCTGGTAGTAAATGATACTAAAGTCAGTGATTTGAAACAATCGGTATCTTCTTATGGCGGTTTTGACCCCGGAGAAGGAGGATTCGTTTGGTCTAAACCGGGAATGTATGGGCGAGTCATCACCTTTGACGTGGCCAGCATGCATCCGCATAGTATCACAAGCGAATACTTGTTCGGACAATATACCGTAGTGTTTAACGACTTGCTCAATACCAGAATCGCGATCAAGCATAAAGACTTCGAGCGAGCGGGAAAGATGTTTGGCGGAAAACTGGCTAAGTATCTGACCGATCCGGCCAAAGCAAAACAATTGTCTCAGGCGCTCAAGATTGCGATTAACTCGGTGTACGGTTTGACCGCAGCGCACTTTGATAATGCTTTCCACGATCCGCGCAACATTGATAATATTGTTGCCAAGCGTGGCGCGCTGTTCATGATCGATCTCCTGAATTATGTGCATGAGAAAGGTGGCGAAGTCATCCACATCAAAACTGACTCGATTAAAGTGCTCAATCCCTCCCCTGAATTACAGAAAGATATTATCGCTTTTGGCAAGCGATACGGGTACGACTTCGAGATCGAGCACATTTTCGAAAAGATCTGTCTGGTCAACAACGCCGTTTATATTGCAAAGCTGGCCGAGGACGATCCTGACGATCCGGGTAAGTGGACCGCTACTGGCAAGCAATTCGCGGAGCCGTATGTGTTCAAGACCTTGTTCTCTAAAGAACCCATTGTCTTCGACGACTATTGTCAGACCAAGAGCGTTAAGTCAGCAATGTATCTTGATTTTGATGAAGATCTCGGAGAAGATGAGCACAACAGGATATTCGTCGGTAAGTGCGGCCAGTTCTGCCCTGTTCTTCCGGGGACTGGTGGAGCGCGACTTGTCCGCGAGCAAGATGGAAAATTTAATTCAGTAACAGGAGCAAAGGACTATAGATGGCGCGAAGCCGAGTTCTTGCGAGAATTAAAGAAGGAGGATACGGTAGATGAGTCCTATTATCGGAGACTTGTCGACGAAGCAGTCGACGACCTGTCCAAGTTTGGAGACATTGAGTGGTTCCTTGGCGAAAGCATCGGAAGCCCAAGAGACGAGTGAAACTAAAAAAGAGCGCGTAAACCATCCGGATCACTACAAAACCGGAAAGTTCGAATGCATTGATATTATGGTCGAAACCCAAGGTGTCGAGTCTACACAGGATTTCTGCATCTGCAATGCGTTCAAGTATCTGTATCGTCACAAAAAGAAAAATGGATCGGAAGACGTTTCAAAAGCAATTTGGTATTTGAATAAGTACCTCGAACTTGAAAAGGAGAAAAATCATGAGAACGTTTAATGGAAACAATGTCAGCGAGAGCACTATTGATATTGAGCACTCTGTTTATCAGGATCGTCCGTATACCAATGTCGTAGTGAAAAATGCGTGCATTATGTTCACGAACTTCGCAGGCGAAAAAGATCGTTTCAACATGGGAAAACCGCAATTCAATTTGGTTCTTACCGAAGAAGCTGCTCGAGATCTTCAAGCCGATGGATGGAACGTTCGAATCATGCCTGCTCTCGAGGAAGGCGAGCCTCCGACGTATATGACAAATATTAACGTTGCCTTTTCAGATGACGGGCGACGAAATCCAACGATCAAATTGTACTCCTCCCTTGATGGCAAACGAGTGTGCCGACGTCTGAGTGCTGAAACTATTGGCATTCTCGATGATATTCGTCTTGAACGAATTAATCTTCGGATCGGCAGCTTTAATTATGATGGAGATAAATACACAATGAAAGGATATTTGCACGAACTACAAGCCGTTCAGAAGGCTGAACGAACCACGTTCGATGATGACTACGCCGACTATCAGGATAATGATGACGTATACTAATCTTCTGTATCCCCATCAAACGAAAGCTATCGAAGAACTTCGAGACGGCTGTATTCTTTGCGGTGGAGTTGGTTCGGGAAAAAGTAGAACCGCGCTTGGATATTTTGTGTGGAAAAGCTGTGAGTTTGACGAAAGACTTGAAAACCCCAAAAAACCGAAGGATCTGTACATCATCACTACTGCTCGAAAGCGTGATACGCACGAGTGGGAAGATGAGTGCCGATTCTTCGGCCTTTCTTTTTTGCCCCAAAACAGCATAGCTGGCATTCGAGTGAGCGTTGATAGTTGGAATAACATCAAAAAATATGCAAATGTCACTGACGCATTCTTTATATTTGATGAACAGCGAGTAGTTGGGAGTGGCACATGGGTTAAGGCGTTCTTAAAAATCGCTAAAAAGAATCTATGGATCCTTTTGTCAGCTACTCCCGGCGATACATGGACCGATTACATTCCAGTCTTTATCGCGAATGGCTTCTACAAAAACCGAAGCGAGTTTATAGATGAGCATATCATTTATAAACGATTTGCGAAGTATCCTCAAATCGATCGATATGTCGGAACCAAAAAACTTGAGGCATTAAGGAAACGTCTTATTGTCGAAATGCCATTCGAACGAGATACTGTGCAGCATCACGAGACTGTCTATACGAATTACGATATTCAAAAGTATAATACAATCATGAGAAGGAGATGGAATCCTTATGCAGATGAACCCATACAGGAGGTTGCCGCGCTCTGTTATTTACTTAGAAGAGTGGTCAACGAAGACGTGAACCGGTTACATGCTGTACAAGAGATATTGTCCGCCCGTGGCTCTGCCATTATATTTTACAACTTTGACTATGAATTGGAATTACTCAAGGCTACCCTTAGCGATGCGGTTGAAGTTCGCGAATGGAACGGGCACAAACATGAGAAGATCCCTCTCGGAAAAAGATGGGCGTATCTTGTCCAGTATACTGCGGGTGCGGAAGGATGGAACTGTACGCAGACGGATACCATGATATTTTATAGCCAGAATTATAGCTATAAGACAATGGTTCAAGCTGCCGGTCGAATCGATCGAATGAATACTCCATATAAAGATCTATATTACTATCATTTGAGAAGTCGAGCCAAAATTGATATAGCCATTGCTAACACGCTGAAATTGAAGAAAAACTTCAATGAAAAGGCCTTTATTGAGAAACGGGCCTCGCGTGAAAAACATATGCTATAATAGAGGGATAGAATACGACTTTTTGGAACCTATCTCTGGAGATGGAAACATCTCCTTTTATTTTTGCAGAGGAGGAGATCGGATGTCTCAAAGAGAGAGTGCGTTTCAGAGCAGTCTGATTCGGGAAATTAAAGCACGGTATCCCGGAAGCATTGTCCTGAAGACTGATGCGAATTATATTCAGGGCTTTCCCGATCTCCTTATTCTTTATAAAAATAAATGGGCGCTTCTCGAATGCAAGAAAGATGCCAAAGCAGGACATCAACCGAACCAAGACTATTATGTTTCGAAAATGAATGATTTGAGCTTTGCTCGTTTCATTTATCCAGAGAACAAAGAGGAGGTACTTTGTGCATTACAAGCAGCATTCGAATCTTGAGGGCAAGCATGCAATCATTAGTCCAAGTAACTATCATTGGTTGGATAAAGAGAATTTGGATGATTTGATGGATGCAAAGCTAAAAGCTTATTATGCATGCGAGCTCGGAACCTCGATTCATCTTTATGCAAAAGACCGAATCGAATCGCGTATGAAGCTTACGAAATCCGAAAAGAATGGCGTCCTGTTTTCTCTGATTCGTGGGCATAGGATCCCTCGTCGAGCAATCGATATCGACTACATTTTTCCGAATCTAATGGCTTACGTTAATGATGCTATTGCGTTTCGAATGGATCCTGAGATTGTTCTGGCATATAGTTCTGTCTGTTTCGGAACTGCGGACGCGATCAAATTTGAAAACGACACACTTCGGATTCATGATTTGAAGACCGGATGCAGCCCGGTATCGATGAAGCAGCTTGAGCAGTATGCTGCCCTATTCTTCCTTGAATACGGCGAAATCGAAGACGCTCACCCTGATCACACAAGAGTTGAGCTTAGAATTTATCAGAATAATGATATTCAGGTTCTACAACCCGAGCCGGAAAGAATACTATCAGTAATGGATCGTATCGTATATGCGAGCGATTACATTCAGAAAGAACTGATGGAGGGTTAAAGTATGGATGATCGAAAACTCGTTGAGCAGGAACAATCCGACGAACTGACCCACTATGGAACACCAAGACACAGCGGGCGATATCCTTGGGGGTCTGGCGAGAATCCTTACCAACGGAACGGCAATTTCGTTGCGCACGTTACGAAACTGCGTAAAGAAGGTTTGTCCGAAGTCGAAATTGCAAAAAGCATGGAAATGTCCACGAGTCAACTTAGAGCGAGAATGTCCATTGCCAAATCTGAAATTCGTAAAGAAGAGTCGGCCATGGCATGGAAACTCAAAGAAAAAGGATATTCTAACGTTGCAATTGGTCAGCGACTTGGCAAGAACGAAAGTTCCGTTCGTGCCTTGCTTGACCCGCATCTTAAAGCTCGGAACGACATGACGAACGATCTTGCCGAACAACTCAAGATCGCTGTCAAAGAACAAAAGTATATCGATGTTGGTGCTGGAAGTGAGTATTACTTCAATATGCCTGTAAGCAATACTCGAATGAAAACTGCGATTGCTCTGCTAAAGGAGCAAGGTTACAAGATTCAGTATGTTCAGGTTCCCCAAATGGGAACAAATGAAAAAACAACGCTGAAAGTTCTGACTAAGGATGATACACCTTGGAAAGAAGTAAACGACAATAAATATAAGATCGGACTTCCTACCAATTTCTATACCGAAGATGGCGGGATGACTGTTCGAGCTATGGAACCGCCTGTGTCGATCGACAGCAAACGAGTCTATGTCAACTACACCGATACTAATGGCAAAGGCGGTGCTGAAAAAGATGGCTTGATCGAACTCCGACGTGGCGTGGATGATATTTCATTGGGCAATGCGAAGTACGCTCAGGTTCGAATTGCAGTTGACGGTGACAAGTATATGAAAGGCATGGCTGTTTATTCTGATAATATCCCAGACGGCTATGACATCGTATACAACACCAACAAAACAGTTGATAAAGCGGATAAAGTATTCAAGAAAATGGATACTGATTCCTCGAATCCATTTGGCGCGACAATCAAAATGGATGATCAGCTCGTCCGAGCGCAAAGACACTATATCGACAAGGTTACAGGCGAGGAAAAGCTATCCGCACTCAACATCGTCAACGAAGAAGGAAACTGGGATGAATGGAGCAAATCGCTATCGTCGCAAGTTCTTTCCAAGCAGCCGATCGCTCTTGCCAAGCGACAACTAGGACTAGCTTATGATGCAAAAGAGGAAGAATTTAAAGATATCCTTGCTACAACAAACCCCGCAGTCAGAAAGCAACTACTTGACAGTTTTGCGGATGATTGCGATGCTGCTGCTGTCCACCTAAAAGCTGCTGCCCTTCCTAGACAACGTGCACAAGTTATTCTTCCGAGTCCCGAGATTTCAGAAAAAGAGATCTATGCTCCAAATTTTAGGGATGGCGAAAACGTTGTCTTGATTCGTTTTCCGCATGGCGGAAGATTTGAAATTCCCGAGCTAACGGTTAATAACAAAGATGCCTCCGGAAAGAAGCTAATCGGAAACGATGCTCGAGATGCAGTGGTTATTAACGCTAAAACAGCAGAAAAGTTAAGCGGTGCAGACTTTGACGGCGATACAGTATTGGTTATACCGAATAGTGATGGCAAAATGAAAACCGCGCCATCTCTTCAGGGCCTAAAGAACTTCGATCCAAAAGTGGCATATCCCAAGTACGCAGGAATGCACATTATGACGGATCGAGAAAAAGGACTGGAAATGGGAATGATCACGAATCTCATTACAGATATGAGTATTCGCGATGCGAGTCCAGATGAACTAGCCCGAGCTGTCCGTCATTCTATGGTTGTCATTGATGCCAAAAAACATGAACTGAACTACAAGCAATCGTATATTGATAACGATATCGAATCACTAAAGATCAAATACCAAGGCCGTGCCAATTCCGGTGCTTCAACGCTAATCTCGAAAGCGAGTAGCACAGAAAGAGTCCACGATCGCAAAGACGGCATATATGTTAAAGATCGAGAAACCGGAAAAAAGCACAAAATCTACATCGACCCCGAAACTGGCGAGAAACTATATACTTATACTGGGGATACATACAAGAAGCCGGTGAAAGATAAAAAGACCGGTGATTATAAAAGGGATCCAGAAGGAAACCTGATATACAAAGAGACGCCCAAAACTCTCGAGAGCACTAAGATGTACGAGAAGAAGGACGCCTTTTCTTTATCCTCTGGAACAGGCATGGAAGCTATTTACGCAACGCATGCTAATAAGTTAAAAGCCCTCGCGAACGAGGCCAGAAAAGAAAGTCTTGGCGTTAAGCCTTTAAAATACAATCCAGAAGCTAAGAAAGAATACGCATTAGAAGTATCTAGCTTGAACGCACAGCTAAATGAGGCTCTAAAGAATGCACCGCTTGAAAGACGTGCCCAATTGATTGCTAATCGAGATTTTTCATTGATTATGGATAGTCATCCTGAATACAAAGAGGATGCTGACAAAGTCAAAAAGATTAAAGGGCAATGCCTTAGCCAAGCTCGTCTAAAAGTCGGATCTGGAAAGACTAAGATTAAGATCACACCTAAAGAATGGGAAGCCATTCAAAAAGGCGCGATCACACATAACAAACTTACTCAGATTCTGAAGAATGCTGATATGGATGTCGTCAAATCGTATGCAATGCCGAGAAATGGAACCGTTATGCCTCCGTCAAAAGTTGCTAGAGCAAAGAGGCTTCTTTCGAATGGCTACACAACTTCTGAAATTGCAGACTTCTTAGGCGTTTCTGTTAGCACGATCAATCGAGCACTAGATGAGAGTTCTTCTAATTCGTAAGAAAGGAACTTAGCATGAACGAAACCAGCAATATCAAGGCGATCTGGATTACGACAAAGGATAATCCGTTTGATCCGTTCACACAATTCGATGATTGGAATCGTTTCGATCAAGATCATAACTATAATACGTGTCAACTGATCGATCGTCACTTGTTCACCTCCCCTGAACTGGGTGATTCTGATCAACTAGATGCTCTTGACGAAGCAATTCGATGGATCATTGATCTTGATCCAACCGAAAACTACATACGGGTGACCAAAGAATCAAAAACTTAACCCGCTCTAGGTATAGGGGGGAGGGGTCTGCAAAAATAGCACCCCCTCTCAAATCGCCCGCTTCTTTAAAAATTCCCCGGCGGATATTTTCGCCGGAGGGTTTTGCTTGGGATATCGGCCTGATTCAGTGTCATGCACTGCCGTTCGTGGTTTCTCTCCTTTCAGGGACGGAAGAAACTAGTCGATATCTCAATCAAAGCCCTCCAATATTATAAACATACATGGAAAGAAGGAGTCATAAGTGAGTAGAAAGACCGATGAAGTGGTTCGGTATCGTCGGCCTCCTGCGCTGACTCCGGATCAAAGGGAAAATGAACTGATCGGTTTGGCCGTGGATTTGGCCGAACAGCAGCTAAGGGATGGAACAGCATCGTCTCAGGTCATCGCCCACTATTTAAAACTCGGTTCATCCCGGGAACGTCTTGAGAAAGAGCGACTAATCAGTGAGAATCGCATGCTGCGTGCAAAGGCAGAAGCTTTGGATTCCCAGAGGAGGACAGAGGAGCTCTATGCCAAGGCTATTCGTGCAATGCGGGACTATGCTGATATCTCCGACGCAGTAGTTGTTGACGAAGTTGGAGATGATGGACGATGATTCGGTGCTACAAAGATCTTCGGAGACTTACAAGTTTCGAAGAGCGATACCGGTATCTTCGACTTACGGGACAGGTCGGCGAATCGATATTCGGTTTCAACCGCCATTTTAATCAAACGTTTTACCAATCTAATAAGAGGTGGAAGACAGCTAGGCAAAAAGTCATACTACGAGACGATGGCTGCGATTTAGGAATTGCTGATCGGATTATAGGAAAGGGCTTGACCGTTCATCATATGAACCTTGTCACTCTAGATGATATTCTCGAAGATCGTGACTGGATCTATGATCCTGAGTATCTGATTTGTGTATCCGATAGAACGCATAGAGCGATTCATTATGGTGATGAGTCGCTTTTAATTATGCCACCGAAAGAAAGATCCCCCGGTGATACAAAACTTTGGTGAAAGGAGCCATACGAGTTGGATAGTATTCTCGATAGCATAAAGAAGCTAATCGGTTTGGAAGCCGACTATGATGCGTTTGATGCTGGCATCATCGTTTTTATTAACGGTGCATTTTCGACGCTTCAACAAATGGGCATTGGACCCCCTACTCCATATCGAATTCAAGATGACACTAATGTTTGGTCAGAATGGTCGGACGATTTTTTCGTCATTGAAGAAAGCAAGAACTACGTATACTTGCAGGTTCGAAAAACATTCGATCCCCCGACCAGTTCATATGTTATGGACGCGTTAGAGAAGCAGATATCTGAATTGGGATGGCGATTATACACGTATTGCCAAAAAGAATATTGAGAGGAGGTTAATAATTAATGCATGAACTTTATCATTATAACATTCCCGGTTCGCATTGGGGTATTCGTCGATTTCAAAATAAAGACGGTACACTAACCCCTGCCGGAAAAGAGCGATATAGAAAGATTAACACTGCGCTTAAGCCGGGAAAAGATGGCAAGCCATCCTTGGCCGAGAAAACGGCCAGAAATGCGCAGAATATGGTCGAGACTGCTGACTCGCTGATTGTATCTAATAGAAAAGGCAATGAGAAAGCTAGACGAGAAGCCCAGACATTAAGCGACGAAGAGCTCCGAAGGAGGATAAACAGACTCCAGATGGAGAAGCAATATGCGGACCTTTCGTCATCTAACGAACTTTCTGCCGGAAGAGCTAGAGCTCACGAAATCCTGCGAACTACCGGTGAAGTGATGGGCATCGCGACAGGCGCTGTCAGTATTGCCGCGGCAATCTACCAGATTAAGAAGAGTTAAATACGTATGGGGAGTCTTTCAAATACAGCCACACCTAAATACTACGGTGAGTTTCGAGACTCTGTAATGCGCGGGGAAATTCCGGTTTGTCAAACCATTTCGATGGAAATGAACCGGATTGACGGCCTTATAGCGAATCCCGGAATTTACTATGATCCCGCTCCCGTTGAGCATTTTATAAACTTCTGTGAGAACGAGCTAGTTTTGACTGATGGATCAGACTTCCATATGCTGGACAGTTTTAAGTTATGGGCAGAGGAAGTGTTCGGATGGTACTACTACATAGAGCGAACCATATACCAGCCCAATCCATCAGGCCAAGGCGGAGAGTACGTTCGAAAACTAATCAAAAAGCGCCTTACCAAAAAGCAGTATCTCATTGTCGGACGAGGGGGTGCCAAGTCGATCTATGATAGTTGCTTGCAGGGATATTTTCTGACCGCTAATAACAAAACTACCAGCCAGATCGCGACTGCGCCAACGATGAAACAGGCGGAAGAGATCCTTAAGCCATTAAAAACCGCCATAACAAGAGCAAAAGGGCCGATGTTCAAGTTTCTAACAGAGGGGTCACTTCAAAACACCACAGGTTCTAAGGCAAATCGCGTGAAATTGGCATCAACTAAAAAGGGGATCGAGGACTTCATGACCAATTCGATCCTCGAAGTTTTGCCAATGGACATCGACAAGCTTCAGGGATATCGGCCGAAAATGTCGACCGTAGATGAATGGTTAAGCGGCGATGTTCGAGAAGATGTTGTTGGAGCTATCGAGCAAGGCGCTAGCAAATTGGACGACTATCTAATCGTCGCAACAAGCTCAGAAGGAACTGTTCGCAATGGCAGCGGCGACACAATCAAAATGGAACTGCTGAGCATCTTGAAGGGCGAATATTATAACCCGAGTGTTTCGATTTGGTACTATCGTCTCGACGACGTAAAAGAAGTATCCGACCCCGCAATGTGGATCAAAGCCAATCCGAATTTAGGAAAGACCGTTACCTATGAGGCATATCAACTGGACGTAGAGAGAGCGGAGAAAGCCCCTGCTTCCAGAAATGATATTCTGGCAAAACGTTTCGGAATTCCGATGGAAGGCTACACCTACTTCTTTACGTATGAGCAGACCCTACCCCATCCGCATCAAGATTTTTATGGAATGCCCTGCTCAATGGGTGGCGATCTTTCGCAGGGAGACGACTTCTGTGCATTTGCGTTCCTGTTCCCGCTTAAAGGCGGCGCGTTTGGCGTAAAAGCACGATGCTACATCAGCTCTATTACGCTCGCTAAACTTCCGAGTGCTCTTCGATTTAAATACGATGAGTTCATCGAAGACGGCAGTTTGATAGTTCTCGACGGCACTATCTTGGATATGGATGCCGTGTATGACGATCTCGACCAATGGCTTACATCCGAGGTATCGTATGACGTTCGCGCATTCGGCTATGATCCATACAATGCCCGAGAATTTGTTGAGCGCTGGGCAAGAGAGAACGGCGTTTACGGAATTGAAAAGGTGATACAGGGAGCAAAAACAGAGACCGTTCCTCTTGGCGAGATCAGATTACTTGCTGAGGAAAGATTGCTTCTTTTCGATCAAGGAATTACGACGTTCTGTCTCGGAAATGCAATTACTCTCGAAGACACGAATGGCAACCGAAAGCTGATGAAAAAACGGCACGAAGCCAAGATCGATGTGGTGGCCGCGCTTATGGATGCCTATGTGGCTTATAAGTTGAATAAAGATTCTTTCGAGTAACGAGGTAAGGAAGATCGTTTGATGGATTTATGTCATTACGGTGTGAAAGGCCAAAAGTGGGGCGTCCGCCGATTCCAAAATAAAGATGGGGCACTTACAGTAGAGGGGCGAGCACATTATAAGATGCTTCGAGAAACGCATCATACAAGACGCGCTAGCTCCGAAGTCATAAAAGCCATTGATCGCGGAGAGATCTCAGTACAAGTAAATATAGGTAATCAAACTAAACACATAAAAGATAGCCACAATTTTATTGCAGGAAAGAGCTACATACTAGGAAATCTTGAGGATTGCCAGACACTAATTTCGGAACTGTATGGAACTGGGCAAGCATTAGTTAAAGGTAACAACGGCGAATTTAATAATAAAGAAAGGGTCAGAGCTTCCCGAGAATTCGGAGTATACGTCAATGAAGAAACCAAGCAGGAATCCAAGACTCGATATGGAATCATCCATTATGGAAAAGCCGGAGCGCACATTATTCCGGCAAGAAGTAAGGAGTGATTGACCGTGCATCTGGAGAAATATGACGGAAAGAACGTTCGTATTGTCACAATCGACGGTGAAGTATTTGTTGGTTTCGTCTACTATTTCGGTCCGGGAGACGAAAACGAGAACGGTGAAAATTCGATTATTGTCGATCTTCCTGATGGTAGGGCTTTCGATTTCGACGAATCTGATATTCTCAGCATTGAAGTTGTTTCTGACGAAAAGGGTAAATGAACTTCTTAGACAAACTTCAACATGGATGGAATGCATTCCTAAACAAAGACCCTCCGAAAATTCAATACGGAGGATATTACGGCGGAACTCGACCGGATCGACCTCGATACACGCGAGGCAATGAACGATCGATCGTCTCCGCCATTTACACCCGAATTTCAATCGATGCAGCGGCTACGTTGTTTGAGCATGTACAGCTTGACGACGATGGCCGTTTTTTATTTGCACGAAAGAGCGGTCTGAATGAATGCTTGACCGTTTCAGCCAACATCGATCAGACTGGGCGTTCTTTCATGCAAGACGTAATTCAGTCGATGCTAGACGAAGGCTGTATTGCGATCGTTCCCGTGGATACTACGGATGATATTGCAAAAACGGGGAGCAACGCATTTGACGTCGATTCGATGCGTGTCGGTAAGATCGTAGATTGGTTCCCTCAGCATGTTAGAGTGAATCTTTATAATGAGCAGACTGGTATTAAGGAAGATATTATACTCCCCAAAAAGTCCGTCGCCATCATTGAGAATCCATTCTTTGCCGTGATGAATGAGCCAAACTCGACTATGCAGAGACTCGTTCGGAAACTTGGTTTGCTTGACCAGATCGATGAGCAAAGCAGTGCCGGAAAGCTAGATCTGATTATCCAACTCCCGTATGTTGTGAAATCCGAAGCTCGTAAAGCACAAGCAGAGCAACGACGAAAAGACGTCGAGATGCAGCTTTCCGGAAGTAAATACGGTATTGCGTATACGGATGGAACTGAAAAGATTGTTCAACTAAATCGCTCTGTCGAGAATAACCTGATGTCACAGATTGAGTATCTTACCAATATGGTCTATAGCCAATTGAGTATGACCGCATCTGTGCTTGACGGAACTGCCGATGAGAAGACTATGCTCAATTACTATAACAGGACGATTGAGCCAATTCTCTCTGCGATCGCAGATGAGATGAAGCGGAAATTCTTGACCGAAACCGCTCGATCGCAGGGTCAGGATATTGAGTTCTTCCGTGAGCCGTTCAAACTCATGCCTGCCGATCAGATTGCAGAGACAGCAGATAAGCTCACACGTAACGCGATTCTCAGCTCAAATGAAATCCGACAAATTATCGGCTTCAAGCCTTCTGAGGATCCGGATGCGGATAAGCTGCGTAACAAGAATCTCAACGCTTCCGATCAGATAATTGAGGAGGAAGCTAACGAACAGACCCAAGCTCAAGAAAGGAGTCCAGATGAGTAAATATGACTTTAGTGGCTGGGCGACCAAGAATGACCTTCGATGCAGTGACGGCCGAACGATTCGACGCAATGCTTTTGCGGGCGACGACGGCCGTACTGTTCCGCTGGTCTGGCAGCACAGTCATAATAACCCCGAAAATGTGCTCGGGCATGCTCTCCTTCAAAATAAGGACGAAGGCGTATATGCCTACTGCACGTTCAATAACACTGATAGTGCACGCCATACTAAGGAGCTGATCCGGCATGGCGATATTTGTGCCCTTTCGATCTACGCCAACGGTCTTAAACAGGATCATGGCGATGTTCTTCATGGTTCAATCAAGGAGGTTAGCCTCGTTCTCGCCGGTGCAAATCCGGGCGCTTTGATCGATTACATGGATATTCAGCATGGTGAAGAGGCAGCTACCGAAGCGCGCATTTACACAAACATGGATATTTCGCTCGAGCATGCTGACGAACCGGAAGAAGGAGAGAAGAAAATGGCAGATACCAATAAAGAAAAGACGGTAAAAGATGTCTTTAACACCCTCAATGAGGAGCAGAAGGACGTCGTATATTATCTGGTCGGTCAGGCCATGGACTCTAAGGGAGAAAGTGAGGCCGATGACAAAGATGAGGATAAAGATGAGGATAAAGAGGAGGATAAAGAAGTGAAGCATAATGTCTTTGAAAATGATACCCCTGAGAACACTCTCACCCATGCGGAATTTATGGAAATTGTGAACGATGCGAAGCGTTGCGGTTCGATGAAAGATGCCTTCCTTGCTCACGGTATCGAAGATGTCGGTATGCTGTTCCCGGAAGCACATAACCTGAATACTCCGCCGGAGTTCATCAAGCGTAAGGACGACTGGGTTGCTAAGGTGATGAATGCCGTTCATAGAACCCCGTTCTCTCGCGTTAAGTCCATGTTCGCGGATCTGACCGAGGATGAGGCTCGCGCTAAGGGCTACATTAAGGGCAAGTTCAAGAAGGAAGAAGTATTCAGTCTGCTTAAGCGAACGACTGATCCGACCACGATCTATAAGAAGCAGAAGATGGATCGCGACGATGTTATGGATATTACGGATTTTGACGTTGTTGTTTGGCTGAAGCAGGAAATGCGCATGATGCTTGACGAGGAGTGCGCTCGTGCTATCCTGACCGGTGATGGCCGTCTTGCATCCAGTGACGATAAGATTGCTGAAGATCACGTTCGCCCGGTTTGGACCGATTCTGATCTGTTTACGATCAAGGTTCCGGTTACCGTTGCACAGAGCGCCAGTGAATCTGATATCGCCAAGGCTACTATTCGTGCGATTATCAAGAGCCGCAAGAATTATCGTGGCTCTGGCGATCCGGTGTTCTACACGACCGAGGATGCCATCACTGATATGCTGCTTCTCGAAGACACGACGGGCCGCATTATCTATGACTCTATGGATAAGCTTAAGACTGCCCTTCGTGTTAAGGATATTGTAACTGTTCCGACTATGGAAGGCCTTAGCCGAGAAGTTACCAATGGCGTTAAGGTCGAAACTCATAATTTGGTTGGCCTGATCGTTAATCTGAATGACTATAACGTCGGTGCTGATAGGGGCGGTGCGGTTAGGTTGTTCGACGGTTTCGACCTCGATTACAACGCGCAGAAGTATCTGATTGAGACCCGCTTCTCCGGTGCTCTGACAAAGCCCTATTCTGCTATGGCGATTGAAACTGTCGTTTCTGCTAGCTAAAAATCAAAATGGAGGTAAAACATAATGCGTAAGGTAATGCTCAGTCAGCCCATGGCTGGTAAAACAGATGAAGAAATCCGTGCCACTCGCGATCGAGCCGTCTCGGAACTTACGAAACGCGGATTTGAGATCGTAAATACTTTGTTTACTGACGAATGGTATTCTTGCGAATCCATGGAGAAACGTGGGGTCGAGAATCGTCCCTTGTGCTTTCTTGCAAAATCTCTTGAGGGCATGTCGCTTTGCCATGCTGCCTATTTTTGCAAAGGTTGGGAAGAGACTAGAGGTTGCCGTCTTGAGCACGAGGCAGCGAAAGCCTATGGCCTGGAAATCATTTACGAGGAATAAGATGGAGGTAAAACATAATGGCTGTTAAAAATCCCGCATGGTATAACAAGCTTGTTCTCGGTAGTATGGATAAGCACATGATCTACGGTGATCTTGCGCACAAGTATGTCGATGCATCCGTATATACGGCAGTTGCTGATACCGAAAATAGCTGCACGGTGCTGGTCAAGGGTATTTATAAGGCGACCGGCACCCCGAAGTATAGCGAAATCGCGGCTACTTCCGAAGAAGTTTATCGCGACTATATTTCCGGGTCTATGCTGATTTGCGAGAATACCGCAGACGCGCCCGCCTTCTATAAGCCGTCCGGGATGGTGTTCGATCTGACGAAGGTAGTTGATGGTGGGGCTTCCCCCATCGCGATTACTTACGCCAAGCCGAAGGCCGGTGGCTCGGAAGCAACGTTTGAAGTCGTTAAGTGTGAGACTAAGGAACACTATACGGCTGCTTAACGTATGGCTAAATTCTATGGCGTAGTAGGATATGCCGAAACGAAGGAAACGGAGTCCCCCGGAGTTTGGGAGGAGCAAGTTACCGAACGGACTTATTATGGGGATGTGCTCAGAAATACACGTCGGAGAGATAATGCAAATGGTCAATTGAATGACAATTTGAATGTAAATAATCTGATTAGTATTTTGGCTGACGCATATGCCTACGAGCATTTCTTTGCTATTCGCTACATTGAATGGATGGGGGCACGCTGGAAAGTTACTGAGGTTGAAGTCCAGCGCCCTCGTCTTCTTTTAACGATTGGCGGTGTTTACAATGGGCCAGAGAGTGGATCTTCATCGTAAATTCGAAATCGCATTGGGAAGCAAAAATGTGTATTTTCAACCACCAGAATCGGTAAAACTGAAATACCCATGTATTATTTACGGTCTATCTAAGCTACCTATTAAGCATGCCGATGATAGGCCGTATTTAATTGGTCGGGCATACGCAGGTATTCTGATTGATCGAAATCCGGACAGTAAGATTCTTGATACACTTTTGAAATTCCCGTTGTGTGAGTTTGAAAAACCGTATCAGGCAGACAACCTCAATCACTATCCATTCACTATCTATTACTAAAATCAAAATGGGAGGAAACCATATGAAGATTGTTTGGGACGGCGACGGCCAGCGTTTCTTTGAAGCTGGCGTTCGGAATTGCGTTCTTTATACTCGGGATGAAACAAAGGCGTGGAAGAACGGAGTCGCGTGGAATGGCATCACGGGAATTACTGAAACCCCGGACGGTGCAGAAGCGAATGATATGTATGCTGACGACATCAAGTATGCGTCGCTGCGAAGCGCAGAAACATTCGGCGGTTCTATCGAAGCTTATATGTATCCGCCGGAGTTCGCAGAATGTGACGGCAGCGCTACTCTTGCTTCTGGTGTATACATCGGTCAGCAGGCTCGCAAGCCGTTCTCCCTGTGCTATCGAACGATGGTTGGTAGCGATGTACTTGGCACCAATGATACCGAGTATAAGCTGCATATCGTGTACAATGCCACTGCTTCCCCGAGCGAAAAGAGTTACGAGACTATCAATGATAGTCCGGATGGCGTCACGTTTAGCTGGGACTTCGAAAGCACCCCGGTTGCCTGCACCGGCCATAAGGCTGTATCCACGATTGTAATCGATACGACGCAGCTTGACGAAGGTGGAAAGACTAAGCTCAAGACGTTGCTTGACAAGCTGTATGGAACTGAAAGCACTGAACCGGAGCTTCCGACACCGGACGAAATTAAGCAGATCTTTGCTGCTTAATTTGCTGTAAATTGTAGACATTTGAAAGGAGAGACCAATTTATGCTTAAGAAAACGATTACTTATACTGACTATGAGGGGCTTAGTCGCACCGAAGACTTCTTCTTCAATCTGACGAAGGCTGAACTTCTCGAATGGGAACTTGGAACCGAAGGTGGCATGCAGCGTCTTTTGGAAAAGATCGTAGCGGAAAACGATCGCGTTAAGATCGTCAACATGTTCAAGGAAATCGTGATGAAGGCCTATGGCGTGAAGAGCCCGGATGGTAAGCGATTCATTAAGGTTATCGATGGCCATAGAGTTGCTGACGATTTCGTCCAGACAGAGGCGTACAGTGATCTTGTTATGGAGCTGCTGTCGGATCAGGATGCCGCTGCGAAGTTTGTTAATGGTATTGTTCCGAAATTCGAGCAAAGTGGTGCTCCGGTTCCGTTTAAGCCAGTGAATGCATAAGGATGTGACGAGGAATGCTTGAGATTACGGTGCCTGCCGGAGAATACTTTGACGAAATGACCAACGAGTTCATCGAAACAAAACAGACGGTACTGCAACTCGAGCATTCCCTCATTTCGCTTTCAAAATGGGAATCGAAATGGAAGAAGCCGTTCATTGGAAAAACGCCAAAGACAATCGAAGAGAGTGTTGATTATATTCGATGCATGACAATCGGAAGAGTTGATCCTTCTGTTTATCATGGGATAACGTCGGATATGATGGACCAAATCAATCGATATATTGACGATTCAATGACGGCTACTACCTTCTCTGATTACAATCCTCAAAAAGGAGCGCAAAGGAAGATTACTGCCGAGATCATCTATTATCAGATGACTGCGCTGGGGATTCCATTTGAGTGCGAAAAATGGCATCTCAATCGCCTTTTGACATTGATCCATGTCTGTTCGCTCAAACAACAGCCTGCCAAAAAGATGAGTAAGAGAGAGTCTGCTCAACGAAATACGGCGCTCAATGAAGCACGGCGACAGAAAGCTAGATCGAGGGGATGATTCTGGTGCCTCAGACTATTACGTTTCAGCATAGAGGAAGTTTTAAGCGAACCGAAAAGTTCTTTAAAGCCATGACAAAACGGATTTGGATGCGAAATCTGGAATCGTACGGCCAAAAAGGAGTCGACGCGCTTTCCAATGCTACTCCTCGAAATAGTGGAAAAACGGCATCAAGTTGGCGATATGAGATTACGCAAACAAATCATTCAGTTACAATAAGCTGGCTAAATGATAATACGAATGATGGTGTAAACATCGCTGTCATTTTGCAATATGGGCATGGCACTCGAAACGGTGGATACGTGAAGGGCATCGATTACATCAATCCTGCGCTTAAACCGGTTTTCGATGAAATCGCGCAAAGCGCATGGAAGGAGGTAATTTCTGCTTGAGTCAAAGTATCGACGAACGCATCGTAGAGATGCAATTTCGAAACGACCAGTTTGAACGAGGGATTCGAGAGAGTCGAAATTCCTTGGATAAACTAAAAGATAGTCTCAATCTTGAAAAGTCGACTGGTGGAATTGGCGCGCTCGGAAAGGCATTTGATAATCTATCTAGTGTAAGCCTTCCATCCGTTCAAACAGCTCTAGACCATGTCGGGAACGGTTTCTCGGCTCTAAAGATAATGGCGACTTCTGCCTTAGCCACAGTAACAAGCAGAGTAACTTCCTCTGCTATGGATATGGCGAAGAGCTTGAGTATCGATCAGGTAACCGAGGGCTTTTCTAAATACGAAGAGATTACCCGTTCTACTCGAACTATCATGGCGTCAACCGGGAAGACCGTTGATGAAGTTGGCGAGAAGCTAGACAAGTTGAACTGGTTCACTGATGAGACAAGCTATAATATGTCCGACATGACTAGTAATATTGCTAAGTTCACGTCGGCTGGCAGAGATCTCGGAGAATCTGTCGACGCCATGATCGGTATCGCTAACTGGGCAGCAGTTTCCGGTCAAAATGCGCAAACCGCCTCTCGAGCAATGTACAACATGAGTCAGGCATTAGCGGCTGGCAAAATGCAATTGATCGATTGGCGAAGCATTGAAATCGCGAATATGTCGACAGTTGAATTTAAGCAAACAGTCATAGATACCGCTCTGGCATTGGGCAAACTAGTTAAAGTAAACGGCAAAGTGATGACAAGCGATAAAAAGCTTGAGGTAACGACTAGCTCTTTCAACAGCACTTTGGCTAAAGGCTGGTTTACTTCCGATGTTATCGTTGAAACGCTTAAGAAGTATGCCAATTACACGAACGAAGTTTATGATATTTGCCAGAAGGAAGGAATATCGGCCTCTGCCGCAATGGATCAATTAGCGGATAGTACTGATGAACTTGGTAAAAAAGCATTCCAAGCCGGTCAGGAATCGAAAACATTCAAAGATGCCATCGACGCGACTAAAGATGCCGTGAGCAGCCAATGGATGAAGACATTTGAGCTTCTGTTCGGTAATCTGGAAGAAGCGGTGTCGCTTTGGACCAAAGTAACTGATATTCTTTGGGAGGTGTTCGCCGCGAGCGGCGTCGCCCGAAACGAACTTCTTCAAGTTTGGCACGATAGTGGCGGACGATCCAGCCTGTTGAACGCTTTCCAGAACCTTTATGATATTATTGAAGCTATTGCCGAGATTGCTTCCTCTGCCTTTCATTCGATCATTCCACCGATGACTGCTGAACGGCTACTTGCGCTAACAAAAGGATTCGAAGCTTTCACATACCGAATTAAAGAGGCTATCGGATTCGTTACAGATTTCAAAGATAGCGTCGCGAATACCGTCGAAGAAATTATTAACGGTGATCCGGGTGAAACCATCGAAGACGCTGTTTTGACAACCGCCGCTAAAGCAGATGCTGAAAAAGCCAAATCTGTATATGATTCTATGCCCGAATGGATGAAGCAATGGGCGGACAAAAATAGCGATATTTCCACTCCGCTTATTCGCGCATGGAGCCAAAAAGGTAATTTTGATAAGTGGGCGGAATACCAAGCCGCCAAGTTTGGAATCCCGATCGATCTCATTAAGAAGCAGTACGACGCATATAACAAACTGAATGATACTGCAAAGAATCGAATTCAAGAAGGCAAAAAACGAGAGTGGGCTGACGGAAAAAGCTGGAGTAAATCCTATACCGACGCATGGAATGCATACTTTGATGCTGCTGATGCTGTGAATTCGGCCATGAACGAGTCCAGCAAAACTTCCAAAGAAGCAACACAGGAACTCGAAAATGTTGGTGATGCTGCGGACGAGTCTGCTGAGGCAGCTTATGCTTCGCTGACAATTTATGAGAAACTAACTAAAATTGTTAGGGGATTCGCGTCAGTTATTAGCATTGCGAAGACGATTGGAACAGCGCTTGCTAAAGGCGCTGGCAAACTCGTAGTAGCGCTTAAACCATTAGCGGATGTATTTACTGATATTTTAGCCGAAATCGGAGACTGGTTAGTTCGCCAAGACGAAGCCATAAAAAAGAGTGATTTCTTAAAGACGGCAATCGATAGCGCGATTAGCTTTTTGAAGCCCATTATTCAAGGGTTAGCTGATGCGATTCACTTTCTGTGGGATAGCTTTAAGGGAATACAGAATGCTATAAAAGACTCCGGTTTGCTGGATATTCTCCACGACAGATTTCTTACTTTCTGGGAGTCGTTTAAGACGATTCTAAAAGAAATTCGAGATACCGGCATTTATGGATTTATAGGAGTTATCCGAACTTTTGCATCCAAGTTGGTTGAAGCGATTAAAGCGTTTTTTCTTACGGATGTCAGCGGAATAGAGAATGCCAAAGATCGTTTCATGAAGCGTCTTGAAGCATTCACTACGATCGGAGACTGGATCAAAGGGCTATTTCAAGCTCAAGACAAGGAAATTTCCGATGCGGAAGGATCACCAATGACGATGCTTGATTCACTTCGGGAAAATCTAGTTAAGCATCTAGAGTCTTTCGGAAAGGCCGGAGAGATAATAGCTTCTCTGTTTAACAACAGCGGATGGGGAACACTTGGCGGAATCCTTTTAAAGATATTTAATCCGATAAAAGGAATTTTTACATTTGTTTTTAATATCGTTTCAGAGCTCCTTACAAAGCTTGGGGACGTGCATCTCAAAGATATTTTTAAGGCGCTACAAATCGGATCGTTTATAGCCATTGTATCAAAGGTAATTAAGTCGATCTTCGATATAACCGGGTTGTTCGGATCTGCAAAAAAAGCGGTTGGCGACATATCGGAAAGCATAACTGGTTTTTTCGATGGTATCGCTGAAAAATTCGGATTAAAAGAAAAAAGTCTATCCGAAAAAATTAAGAGCGCAGCAAAAATTCTTCTTCGGATCGCGATAGCCATGGGCATATTGGCATGGTCGTTCGACACATTGTCGAAATTGAGCATGGAACAGATATTCTCTGGTATTGTAGCTCTCGGTGCCATTTTTGGCGAACTACTAGGCTTTATATACCTTCTCCAGAAGATGGACGAGCAATCGAAAGGTGTGCAAACGAGAGGCATCGTCAAGATTTCTATAGCGGTCGGCATACTGGCACATTCTCTAAGCAAGCTCGCACAGCTTAAGCTAGAAGAGATTAAAAAAGGCTTAGGCGCTTTAGGCGGAATTCTTGTTGAACTCGCAGCATTTATGGCCGCCTCTAAGATATTCGGTAAAGGTGCCAAAGGTCTTATTAGTCTTTCGATTGCCATTGGCGTTATGACGTATGCCCTATATCAACTGGCTAAGCTCGAGTTCAACCAGATTAAGAACGGAGTTATAGGCTTAGGCGCATGCATGGTGCTGATACATGTCTTCATGCGTTTATGCGCTCCATTGTCCAAGGGAAACCCCATCAAACTTATTCTCAATATGGTCGGACTCGTCATAGCTATTGGAGCTCTGGCCTATGCTCTTACGGTAATTAAAGACGTTCCTTGGCAAACCGTTGCGGCATTCAGTGCAGGTCTATCTGCCATCGTACTCGCCCTTTCCAATGCAATTACATTGCTGGCTGGTGTACCGTTCGTTTCAGGTATTAAAGCTATTGGACTACTGTCCGTGGCTGTGCTAGCTCTCGGTGCCGTATTCGGAATGGTTCTAAACATTGTATCTGGAACAGTGTCTTCTGCCATTGTTCAGCTCTCAAGCGCTATGGAACTCGCCGGAAGTATGATATCCGGGTTTATGAGTTCGATGGATGGAATAAGCGGAGCAAAAACAGATGAAGTTGCAGCCACATTCGAGAAACTATTCGGAATCATCGAGAGCGTTCCGAGTGTGGGAACCGGTTTTAACTTGATGGCATTCTCCGGGTGCCTTAGCCAACTCGGCTCTGCTCTTGGCCTGTTTATTGAAGGGTCTGCTCCTGCTGAAAAAGGTATCGACTCTAGAGTGGCATCTCTCGATAAACTCATAGATGCTGTCCTCAAAATTAGCGGGTCAGAAATTAAAAATGTCGACAATTTCGTCGGATATTTGACAAGTCTCGGTGGTGCACTCACGCTATTCGCCGGTGCCGAATCGGGAATCACTGACGACGAAGCAACCGAAAGACTAAATACTGCCTCTGGATTGCTGGCCACGTTGGTTACGAACATGCCGACGGATATAGAGTCTGTATTGAGCACCATTCCGGATTCGACTAAGATGAGTGTTTTCTCAGCCAATTTGGTTGCTCTTGGCGGCGCGCTTTTGTCCTTCTCAAATAGTGTTTCCGAGATCAATCAAGATAAAGTCGACAATGCAATCGATAGTCTTGGCCTACTCAATGTTCTAGATAAGAATCTAAAACGGCACGGTGGCGTGTTCGATCGAATTGCCGGTATTGCGAGTCTGGATACATTTGCGGCATCCGTCAAGAATATCGGAAACGGCCTGAAAGATTTTGCAACCTCCACGTCGGGCATCGACCCCGAAAAAACAACGTTCGCCATCAATTCGCTCGATATGCTCAATTCTTTGGATAAGAGTTTAAAGCGGCATGGTGGAGTATTTGGTTGGCTTGCTGGCGAATCGAATCTGGCGACATTCGCCACCAATGTAAATGCAGTCGGCACAGGACTTAAGGAGTTCTCAACCAAGACTCAAAATATTGACTCTACGAAAGTCACTAACGCAACGAACGCCCTGTCGGTTCTCGCGGCTATTGACGAGGGACTTACCAATCATGGCGGCGTGATCTCTTTCTTTACCGGAGATCAAACCCTTTCGGATTTGGGCGATAATCTTGGGCCTCTTGGTGAAGGACTAGCTTCTTTCTGTAAAGCTCTGGATGGAGTTGACAATATTGAACTCGCCGTAAGGGCATCCACAGTTCTTCAGAAGCTCGCTGTTGCAGATTCTAACCTCAATCTTGCAGGAAGTGTTCTCCAACTTCAGACATTTGCAGGCAGCCTCCATAACGAAAAAGGAACCGGAGTTGGCCAGAAATTGGCAGCATTTTCCACCGACCTCTCCGAATTCGATTCGCAAGCCGTTGCATCGGCCACGACCGCACTGACCAATCTGTCGTTGATTGATTCGAACAATCTCGAAGCTCTGGCCAAGAAGTTCAAAGACGGAATCTTGTCTCCGGGAACAATGAGCACGATTACAAGCGGTATTACGACGTTAATGTCGAGCATTGCGTCTATTATCAGGAGCCGCTATGGAGAATTTTACTCTGCCGGTATTTACTTAGACAGCGGTTTGGCGATGGGTATCATGAATGGAAGCTGGAGAGCGGAGAACGCAGCGCAAACGGTTGCGTCTAGAATTATTCTTAAAACGAAACAAGCTCTGGCTATCAACTCACCTTCTCGAATCGGCAGCGAGCTTGGCATGTACTGGGACGAAGGCCTTGCTGGCGGCATGTATGCATATTCGAATCTGATTGATCGAGCTGCGGAATCCACCAGTGAATCGATGATTCAAACTGCTTCCGGAATAGTCGCTACTGTCAGCAGTTTGATGTCCAGTGATATGGATCTGTCTCCGACAATCACCCCCGTTCTCGATATGACTAATATTAGAACTGGAATGACCGGAGTTAATGGCATGTTTGGCACCCGAACGCTTGACGTACAGGGCGTAAGCACGCTGAATCTCAACAGTCGTGTCAATGAGGCGATCCCAAATCAAAATGGAAGTAATTACGGAGTCATCGTGAATGCTATTGCGTCCGTCAATGATCGAATTACTGACTTGGGAGAAAAGTTGGCTAATATGCAGGTTATTCTTGACAGTGGTGCATTAGTCGGTCAGATTGCGGGTGACATGGATAAGAATCTCGGTGAACGCACCATTCTAAAAGGGAGGGGTAACTGATATATATTACGCAATATGACGGAGAACATTCGGTTATCTTCGGGAATAAGGATAGCTGGAAAGATTGGCACCTTATTCCCACGTCCCGACCCGTTTTCTCTCCGCCAGAAGTAAAAACCAACATAGTGGATGTTCCCGGAATGGACAGCGGAATCGACATTTCCGAGGTTCTTTCCGGGTATCCACTTTATAAAAATCGGACTGGTTCCTTTGAGTTCATCGTCGATCCAGACTGGAAACCGTGGAACGTTCTCTATTCTGAAATAGCCAATTATCTCCACGGGCAATACATGCGAGCAATCCTTACGGATGATCCATCCTTCTTTTATGAGGGGAGATTCTCCATAAATGATTGGAAGTCGTCTGCCAAAAACTCATCGATCGCGATTAACTACGACGTTGAGCCATACAAGCGAAATGTTGTAGGCACACTCGATGAGTGGATTTGGGATACTTTCAATTTTGAAACTGACGTTATTCAGAATTACAAATTGCTTCATGTTGACGGCAGTACAGTTGCGACGATCATTGGTAGTGCGCAGCGAGTGTCTCCAATCTTTACGTCTACGAGTGATATGACGATCGAGTTCCACGGTTCAACGTTCCCGATTAAAGCTGGAACCCATAAGATATATGGTTTGACGTTCGGGAATGGAGAAAATGTACTGACGATTCGAGGAACGGGAACGATCAGTATCGACTATAGAGGAGGTAGTCTGTAATGAACTACAAGCTATACGTCGATGGGGAATTATTCTTCGCGAACGATTGGAATGAAAAAGAATATCGGCTCGTGTCCCCAAAAATTAAATTGGAGCTCAATAAGGCCGGAAGCGTTGAATTCACCATCCTTCCAACGCATCCGTTCTATGATGCTTTTCCGCAAATGAAGAGCATCGTAACAGCATATCGAGATGACACGTTGATATTTGATGGTCGAGTCTTGAGCAACAATGTAGACAACTATAAGCAACGCCGAGTCTATTGCGAGGGTGCTCTGGCATACTTGGTTGATTCCGTATTACCGCCCTGCAAAGGAACAAGAACAGCCGAGGAGCATTACCGGCTTATCGTAAATGCTCACAATGAGCAGGTAGAGCCAGAAAAGCGATTCTCCCCCGGAATTGTGTCAATCGATCAGAAGAGCGAAAGCCAGATATTTGGCGAAGACAGTTATCGAGAGAATTTTTCTTCAATCGAAACCGATCTGCTTGATGCATATGGTGGATATTTGCGAATCCGATATGACGGTAACGCTCGTTATCTCGATTATGTAAAATCTTACGATTCAGCAAATAGTCAGAAAATTAGATTCGGATCCAATCTTCTAGATTTGGCGAGTAAATGCTCTGGCGAAGATCTGTTCACTGTACTGTTGCCGATCGGAAAAGATAAGCTGACTATCGACGGGGCTGGCTCAAGCTCTAAGTATACGCATAATGGAAGATATTTGGAGAATCCGGAAGCCATTGCTCAATATGGACGAATCGTAAAGCTCATCGATTTTGGAAATGTCGAGGATCCTAATACGCTTCTCCATAAAGCTGAAAAATATATGGACGATAACTATAAAGGTATTCCTCCGGAGCTGAACGTTAAGGCTTTTGATCTCCATACTTTCTATCCGACGATTGAGTCGTTCAATCTTGGTGATGATATCGTTATCGAATCTGAGCCACACGAAATAAGCAGAACGTTAATGTGTACCGCAGTGGAGCTCGATCTAACGTCCCCAGACAAAGATCAGTACACATTGACTGACCCGAATCAGATTACAATTCAAAAAGATCGAACCCTCACCGGATCAGCCAGTAGTACATCCAGTACTGCCTCGAAAGCAAAACGAAGTGGTGCAGGTGGCGCTGCGGCAGCGAGTCTACTTGAAAAATTCATTACCGAAGTAGACGGCGTTCTCACGATCAAGGATCGAAAGATCCATCTCGAGAGTATGCCGGGTGGAACCCTTGGTCAGATTACAGCAGCGCTTGATATCGGCGACGGACAGATTATCAGCAATGTCAAGAATAGCCTTGACACGTTATCGTCTAAGATTACTCAAACCGAATCTTCGCTTACTTCTGAGATCAACAACAAAGTTGAAGGTCTTAACAGCAAGATCACACAGACAGACAGCAGCATTCGGGCTGACGTAACAGATTCGATCAATAAAGTTCAGGGCAGCCTCGAGTTGACAATTAAAGACGTCGACGGCATAAAGCAGAGTGTTTTGTCAATTGATACCGACATTACGGATATCAATAGCGAGATTACAAACATCAAAAAGTTGTATGCGAAAAAAGCGACCATCGAAGAACTTTACGCAACGAAAGCTTACGTCGCGGATCTCACATCAGCCACGGCGATTGTCGGACTGTTAAACGGTCAGCATATTTTCGTTGGTGATCTCAATGCCCATGATACGTCGACTAATATGCTCACGGTTAATGGCCCATTACGATACAAAGGGGCCACTGTTAATCCGGACTCAGTCAAAGTCGTAACCGATTTTACGCAGGCGTCAACTTACGGAATTCATCTCGAAGGCGATAAGTATGTTACGTTTCTTCGAACGAGTGAGGCATTTGTCCCAACGACATATACGCCAGCTTACGGAGACACGATCACCTTCGCTTAAATTCTAGGCGCGGACCTGTTGAATTGCGGGGAACTCCTTAGAGCCTTGTCAGCTACAGCATGAGGATGAAATAGGCCTGAGTGCGAATGCTCTAAAAATCGATAAGGATTGGACAATCGGCGCAGCTAAGACCCGAACAGGGTAATGTTCAGAGACTATCCCCGGCGGGGGAGTAGGCTTCGGCCAAAGCGGCAGGCCTGAGAAAATCAAAATGGAAGTATTTTCTTGGTGATATAGTCCTCGCCATACTGAAAGGTATGGCACATAGAGCAATTGAAGGTTACGACACGCTACCGCTTTTATACACAGAGTATACGCCATCGAAATTACTGGCGAATGGAGTTAGTGCCGTTGGAAAACAGATTTTCGTAGGCGGCGAGTTCTATCGAATTCAGGGCGAAGAAGTTAAAGCGGTTGTTTACGACGGAACTTTATATCAAGCAGGCAACAGGGTTACTACGATCGGTTCCGATTATAGTTCCGGAACATACTACACTGGTGGCGGAGGTACATTTCCAAAGCAGGGAACCCGGAATACATTGAAGTATTATGCCCAAAGTTCCTCTGGCACATATGGCAAGTATTCTCAGAAACAAATGGTATATTGGGCATCTAGTCCCGGCGATGTCATTGCGAGAGGCGCTTCCGTTCGCGCAATCAAATACGATGGAACGTTGTACACTGCCGGGAGTCCGGTAACGACAATCGGTACCGCTCACGATTCGGAAACTCTGTATCGACAGAATAGTACGGTCGTCAGAGCATGCGGCGATATCGTGAGCTATACGGCTTCAACCGCTAAAGAAGCGACACTTAACAAAGCTGCTTTATCAACCGCAACAGCAACCGTTCTGAAGCTATAATTGGAGGAAAGCATGAAAGTTTATATCTCTCAGCCAATGGCTGGTCTAACCAAGGAGCGAATCGAGATTGATCGAGAAAATGGTATCAAAGTTGCTCGAATCTACTATCCAGATTGCGAAATTCTTCCAACATACTTCGAAGACTATGATACCTCAAAATTCACGCCTTTGGAATACATGGCTAAGTGTACGGAGATCATGAGTCAGGCAGACGTATGCTTCTTCCTGCCATGCTATTATGAGTCAGCCGGATGCCGCCTTGAAGATCATATGGCGCAAGTCTATGGTGTCAAGCGAATGTATCTGGATTTTGGCGTAGATGCAGACAATCTTCATGAGTTCGTCTATGAACCCGTCGTAATCGTAAGGGAGAACTGATATGGAAGTCAATGAAAAAGATATTCTGCGTGTCATCAAGACGCTGAACAGCATCGAGGTTAAGGGCTATCAGAATTTGAGCATGCTCTATGCCGCGATCGATTTTCTCACGGATCTCGTGACTAAAAAAACTGCGACAGAAGAAACTTCCAGCGCAGAGTAATCAAGATGTGGAATCCAAGCCTAGAAATAGACCGTAACAGCCGGGTTCTTTCGTTCTCATACAGAAGCCGCTCAAGTGATTGATGATCCGAAATTATTGGACTTTTGATGAAGATTTGTTGGTCTTCTTGGTTTCATTGTCCATTACCTCCTGAACCTTTTTCGCGGTATCAAGATCGACGGTCATTTTCCGAAGCAAAGCTGCGGTGCCGTAAACAGTGTTCCCCTTTTTGCCGGGGCAAGAGTACGTCAAACTCATGGCATCACCTCCTTCCTATAAAAAGCCTTGAGCGGCTTCTGTATGAGAACAAGTCTATTATACCTGCAACTACAGCAAATGTCAAGAAAAGTCTATTGTGGAGGTTGACATGAGCGATACAAAAATGTACACTAAGGATGAGGTTCGGCAAACAATCTTGCTATCCCTCGCGCTCCTTGACAGCGGAATATTCGATGCAGGACAAGGAGAAGATGATATGGCTAAACGATTAAAACAGTACGTCACGGTTCGAGGAAAGGGACATTGGGTAACAGGTCAAACCATGGCTGATCTACTCGAGAATTATAGAAAGCTCATTGAAAGCTCAGTCGACGAAAATCAAAATGGAAGAAAAAACTCAGTAAAATTCGGCGACTATCTTCGTGATTATGTCCGAACCTATAAGTCCTCACAGAGCACCTCGACGATGGTAAATCGTGAAAGAATCCTTAAGAATCACATTATCCCAAGGTTCGGCGACACTCTAATCGACGGTATTACCACAGGTGACATTCAGGAGTGGTTTAACGAATTGGCGAAGACGTACTCCAAAGAAACTATCCTGAAGATCAAGAATATTATGTCTCCGGTTTTTGATGGTGCTGTAGAAGACGGATACATAAAGCGAAACCCACTGCATTCTTCCAGACTGAAGATCGAAGGTCGTCCTACAGTGCATCATAAAGCGATACCGCCTGATAAGATCGCGACAGTACGAAATACGATTCCCGTCATGGATGTTCGAGAACGTCGTATGACGGCTTTATTATGCTCTACAGGGATGCGTATCGAAGAAGTTCTTGGATTACGCTGGGAGGACATTGATACGGAACGTGACTGCATTCATATTCGACGAGCTGTTGTGCATCCGGGAAGATCGGCTCCGGAAGTAAAGACGACGAAGAACGGTAAAGAACGAGTAATACCAATTCCCCAAGGGCTACTTGCTCAACTTAGCCCGAGGGAGCGAACCGGCTTCGTATTGAATAGTTATTGCGATCTGAAACGAGAGCATCCCTTGAGCTATACGGAATATCGCAGATCGTTCGATCGAATCCGCAAGTTATGCGGAATAGAGGAATACTCGGCGCATGACTTTAGAGACACTTGTGCAACTGAGTGGAGAGAATCCGGCATTTCCATCGACATGATCGCTCGTCTTTTGGGGCATCAAAAAACGGACGTAACGGAACAAAGATACGTCAAGTATAGACCTGAATTATATAAGCAGGCACAAGAAAAAATGAGTGTCTATGGAACATCAGATGGAACAAAAAGGGAAAGATGAGGTCTGGCGTCTTCCAGAGCATAAAAGAAAACCCTCAAGTTTTCTAAGAAACTCAAGGGTTTTTCGTGGAGCTGATGGCCGGATTCGAACCGGCGACCTCATCCTTACCAAGGATGCGCTCTACCGACTGAGCTACATCAGCGTCGGCAACGAAATGTATTATACCAGAAGTCGCCGAACAATGCAAGCCCTTTCGGTAAAAAATTTATCTTTTCGGCAGAAGTCGCTTTTCGCTTCGGTTTACTTCGTCTCGTACACCGCCGTCACGCTCGCCTTCACGGAGATGCTGCCGGAGCGAATCCCCGTGCCGGAATCCTCGGCCTGCGCGCGCGCCGCGCTGTCGTTCATGTTGATCATGTACTCGTTGTAGCTGCCGTTTTCGGTGATGGATTCCAGATGGTCAATCGTCTGCCCCGCGGCCTTCGCCATCACGTCGGCCTTCTTCGCCGCGGTTTCGATGGCCAGCTTCAGCGCCTGCTGGTACAGCTCGCTGCGGGTCGAAACGTCGTATTCGATGCCGTAGATTTCGCTCATGCCGCAATCCACCAGCACGCCGACCACGCTGTCGAGCATATCCACATCCCGGCACGTGATGCCCATCGTGTGATTCGCCTGATAGCCGTTCATAACCGGGAATTCGCCGCTGTAATCATACGTCGTGTAATATGCGTAGCTCGTCGTCACGATGTCGTCGTCCGCTACGCCCAATTCGAGCAGCTTTCGGGTGACCGCGTCGATGATCTTGTTCGTGTCCGCCTGCGCCTCGGCGATGGTTTTGCCCGAAACGCCCGCGTTCGCCGTCACTTTCACCATGTCCGGCGCGGCCGTCACTTCCGCCGCGCCCTGCACGACGATCTGCACGTCGTTTCCGTCGGCAAAGGCCAGCGCCGGAATGGCCAGCATCAGCGCAATCACAATCGCAAGAATCTTTTTCATATTCGTTTTCCTCCTAATCGTTTTTACTGCTTCTTCTTTTTCCGAACCCAGTGCCTCGCCAGCGCGATCACAACCGCCGCGACCGCCGCCCATGGCAGCGCGTAGATCAGGCCGAGCACCGCGCCGAAAACGAACTCGCCGAAATTCTCCATGCCCTCGACGAATTCCTCGCCCATCCGGGTCAGGAGCGGCTGCTTGGCGGCGAGCTGTCTGCCCAGCCGCGTGAAAAACGGCTGCTTGGCGCTCACCGCGCTGCTCTTTTCGTTGATGGTCACATACAGCGTCGCCATGCTGGCCTGATTGTCGATCCGGCGATTCTGCCCCTCCAGCCACTCGATCTCCTCCTGCACGTTGAAGATCGCGTCGGTCAGCGTGATGATGTCCTCCATGGTTTCGGCCTTTTCATAGAGCGCGTCCAGTTGGCGCTTCTTCGCCCGCGCGCTTTCCAGCCGGGATGCGTTGTCCGTGTAGGTGCTCGTCATATCGACGGCGCTGGTCTGCTCGCGCGTCACCTCGCCCCACTCGCCCGCGCCGGAGAGCACGCCGTCCAGCATATCGCTCGGCACGCGCAGCGTCAGGCTCGCGCTTCGGCTCGCGTTCTTCGCGCCGCTGATATCCCGGCTCTCGACAACGCCGCCCGCCTGCTCGATCTGCTCGCAGAGCGCGGAAACCGCCTCGTCAAAGCGCTCGGTTTTCAGGGTCAGCCATGCGTTGCGGACGATCTTCTTCTCGTCCTCCGCCGTGCTGTCGTTCGCCGCGCCCTTTTCCGCCGCGCTGCGCGCGCCGAGCGCCGGAGCGCTGTTCTCGTAAAGCGCGACCGCATCCTCCCGTGGATAGGCTTCGTAGGTATCGTAAGCGCCGTAGTCGTAATCGTAGGCCGTCCGCGCCTCGTTTTTTTCGTTTCCGCCCAGCCGTCCGACGCCCGTGCCCGCCGCGAACACCAGCGCCGCGCACACGGTGCACAAAATGATGGAAAAGCCCGAAGAGATGTGCGCGTGCAGAAACGGCACATACCGCACAAGGCAGCTAAGCGCGGCCGCCAGCACCGCCACACCCAGCACGGGGCGGTGTGCCTTGGCCGCAGGCACCACAATGGCCACAAACATGCCATACAGCGCCACGCCCATGGCGCTTTGCACACTTTGGGGCAGCAGCCCGCCGGCCACAGCCCCCGCCAGGGTGCCCAGCGCCCAGCCAAGGTAGGGTGCAATGGCAACGCCCATAAAATAGCGCCTGTCCACTTCACCCGGCTTGGAGGCAGACACGGCAAAAATTTCGTCTGTGATAAAAAAGCTTACCCACAGCCTGTCGGCAAAACGCACGCTTTTGTGCAGCTTTTGAGAAAGCGAAATGCTCATCAGCGCATAGCGCAGGTTGATGACAAGCT
>ERZ773188.276-NODE-276-length-64538-cov-5.886032_pt1 | contig 64538 bp, 67 predicted proteins | sample MGYA00581011_ERZ773188 | MGnify/ENA primary metagenome ERZ773188 (study PRJEB29015, sample SAMEA2737798) | human gut metagenome | biome: human gut; feature: human-associated habitat; material: faeces | place: China | collected 2012 ...
GTAGTTGATGCGGCACAGGGAGTTGAGGCACAGACTTTGGCCAATGTATATTTGGCACTTGACCATGACCTGGAAGTATTCCCTGTTATTAATAAGATTGATTTGCCTTCAGCAGATCCTGACAGAGTTAAGGCAGAAATAGAGGACGTTATTGGTCTTGAAGCCCATGACGCACCACTTATTTCAGCCAAGACTGGTCTTAATTGTGAAGATGTTTTAGAGGCAATCGTTGAAAAAATTCCGGCACCGGAAGGAGATGCTAATGCACCACTTCAGGCTTTGATTTTTGATAGTTTATATGATGCATACAAGGGCGTTATTATTTTCTGTAGAATTAAAGAAGGAACAGTTAAGCCGGGTATGAATATTAAAATGATGGCAACAGGGGCAACAGCCAATGTTGTTGAAGTTGGTTATTTTGGTGCAGGTCAGTTTATTCCATGTGATGAACTTCCTGCAGGTATGGTTGGATATATTACTGCAAGTATAAAAAATGTGTCTGACACAAAAGTAGGTGACACAGTAACTGATGCAGATAATCCGGCAGACGCACCACTTCCCGGATATAAGGAAGTTAATCCTATGGTTTACTGTGGACTTTATCCTGCAGATGGAGCAAAATATCCTGACTTAAGAGATGCGTTGGAGAAGTTACAGCTTAACGATGCAGCATTAAAGTTTGAGCCTGAAACATCTATTGCTTTAGGTTTTGGTTTCAGATGTGGATTCTTAGGACTTCTACATTTGGAAATTATTCAGGAAAGACTTGAAAGAGAGTACAACCTTGACCTTGTAACAACAGCGCCAAGTGTTATTTACAAAATATATAAAGAAAATGGCGAAGTAATTGACCTTACAAACCCAACAAACCTTCCGGATCCAAGTGAGATTGAACATATGGAAGAACCTATTGTAAGTGCGGAAATTATGGTAACAACAGAGTTTATCGGTGCAATTATGGAGCTTTGTCAGCAGAGACGAGGACGATATATCAGTATGGAATATGTTGAAGGTTCAAGAGCATTGCTTAAATATGATATTCCATTAAATGAAATAATTTACGATTTCTTTGATGCCTTAAAATCACGTTCAAGAGGTTATGCATCTTTTGATTATGAATTAAAGGGCTACGAACAGGCTAAGCTTGTTAAGCTTGATATTTTGATTAACAAAGAGGAAGTGGATGCATTGTCATTTATCGTTCCTGAAGCGTCAGCTTACGAACGCGGTCGTAAGATGTGTGAAAAATTAAAAACTGAAATTCCAAGACAGTTATTTGAAGTTCCAATTCAGGCGGCAGTTGGCAGTAAGGTTATTGCAAGAGAGACAGTTAAGGCTATGCGTAAGGACGTTCTGGCAAAATGTTACGGCGGTGACATTTCACGAAAGAGAAAACTTCTTGAAAAACAGAAGGAAGGAAAGAAACGTATGCGTCAGGTTGGCAATGTGGAAATTCCACAGTCAGCATTTATGGCAGTATTAAAACTTGATGATGAATAAGTTTTGGAGTAGAAATAATGAATGGACTTGAAATTTATATTCACATACCTTTTTGCGTAAAAAAATGTGATTATTGCGATTTTCTGTCAGCACCGGCAGATTTGGAAACTAAAGAGAAATATGTTGAGGCATTAATTAATGAAATAAAGCTAAATAAGAATAAAATGTCAGAATATGTTGTGGACACTGTTTTTATTGGTGGAGGCACACCTTCACTTTTAGAAGAAAATCAGATTTCAAAAATTATGTCAGTTTTAAGAGATAATTGTAATATGTCTGAAAATCCTGAGATTACAATAGAGTGCAATCCGGGAACTATTACGGAAAGCAAGCTTTGGGAATATAAGAAAAGTGGAATTAACCGTATAAGTTTTGGTCTCCAAAGTGCCAATGACGAAGAACTGAAGTCCATTGGAAGAATCCATAATTATGCAGGATTTCTTGAAAGCTATAATTTGGCAAGAAAATGTGGCTTTGACAATATTAATGTGGACTTAATGAGCGCTTTGCCGGGACAGACTTTAAAAAGTTACGAGGAGACCCTTAACAAAGTAGTCCGCTTAGAGCCGGAGCATATTTCAGCTTATAGTCTTATAGTTGAAGAAAATACATTAATGTATTACAGAGTAAAAAAAGCTCAGATAAAAGGTATAAATATTCTTCCCGATGAAGAAAGTGAAAGAAAGATGTATTATCTTACAAATAATATTTTGCGTTCTAATGGATATAGAAAATACGAAATATCTAATTATAGCAAACCGGGGAAAGAATGTAAGCACAACATAGGTTATTGGCAGCGAAAAGAATATTTAGGTTTTGGCATTGGTGCGGTATCTTTGTATAAAGAGAATCGTTATAATAATATTTCAGATATAAATAAATATATTGAAGTATTAACTAACAATATCAAAGAGAATTCAATAAATAATGTGGGAAATTCCAGTGAAGTTGAAAATCAGGTTAATATTCTAAACAGTATAGTAAAAAATCTACAGCAGCTTACTGAACGGGACAGAATGGAAGAATTTATGTTCTTAGGGCTTCGAATGATGGAAGGTGTAAGCATGGAAAAGTTTGAACGGTATTTTGGGAAGCCTTATATGGAAGTCTACGGAAAAGTTCAGAAAAAAATGGAAGATAAAAGATTTCTTATAAATGACAATGGTTACGTTAAGCTTACAGAGTTTGGTATAGATTTAAGCAATTATGTAATGTCAGAATTTTTGTTTTAAAAATATATTAAATTGTGGCAGCACCAGGCAGGTGACAATTCGAGTAATTAACAGTTTGATGTTTTACATTTCAATAATATAAAAAGAACAACTGATTTCAAAAAATGAATCGGTTGTTCTTTTTTCTTAATTATTTTTAGTCAACAATTGTGTTAAGCCAAATATCTTTTTTCACCATTATAAATCCTATTAATGCCTTAATACCTTCAAGCATATTTACAAGGAAGAATATTCCAACAATGTGTATGGCGGTAAATTTTGTAAGACACATTGCAACAGGTACATTTACAAGGCAGACAAAACAACTGTCGAATAGAAATGTAATTATAGTTTTTCCACCACTTCTCAAAATGAAATATTCAGAATTTGACAGCGATATAAATGGTGTTGCAGCAGCTACAGCCCATATAAATTTTGTGGCAAGTTTGCGTATTTCGTCGGTTGTATTATAGAAATGTGGAAATACAGGTCCAAGTAGGCCAAGAATTATAATCATGCCAAATGATATTAAAAGTGAAAAAGCAGCCATTCGTGTAGCAGTCACTTTGGCCTCTTTCAGTTTTCCGGCACCTAGTAGTTGGCCTACAACAATAGCAATAGTTGTTCCCATTGTAACAAAAATACAATTAGAAATATTTCCAATAGTATTGCAAATATTTAGGCCTCCTACAGTGGCAAGACCTTTAGTGGACAAAGCCTGTGTTTGCAATGTAAGACCACCTGCCCATAAAAATTCGTTAAGCATGAGAGGGGCACCGGTTACAATTATTTTCTTAACAAGAGACCCCGGAACCTTAAGAGTTCTGTAGCAATGTTTAATAAAAGGATAATCATTTGAATGTATATGAGTATAAATTACAAGATAACCACATTCAACAAAACGAGAAATAACAGTGGCGATGGCTGCACCAACAACGCCCATGGCATGAAATCCTAATTTTCCAAAAATAAATATGTAATTGAGAACTATATCAAATACTACAGCCAAAACTCCGGCTTTCATAGGAACAACAGTCTGTCCGGATTCTTTAAGAGTAGTGTTGTAGCAGTTAGAAATAACAAAAGGTGCAATTCCAATAACCATTATGTAAAGATAGTTTTTTGCATAATTGAATGTTTCCTGAATATTTCCTGAACTGCTTCCTTCGTGAAGAAACATATTAATTAGCGGTTCATGAAGAAAAATCATAACAGAAATAGAAATAGCAATAATTGTAATGCCAATAAGAATCTTCATTCTAAAAACATTACGAACACCATTGTGATTCTTTTGTCCAAAATACTGGGCTGAAAAAAGTCCTGCTCCGGACATTCCTCCAAATACTAAAAGATTAAAAACAAAAAACAACTGATTTATAATTGCAACACCTGACATCTGATTGGTTCCAAGCTGTCCTACCATAATATTGTCAGCCATACTAACCAGATTAGTAAGAAGATTCTGGATAATAATGGGGATGGCAATTGTAAGGGTCATTTTGTAAAAATTTTTATCGCCAAAATATTTATCTTTAAATGATAAAACAGATTCATTCATATTGTTAACTCTCCTTTATAATTAGTACAAAATATATTGATTTTTACTTTGTGCTGAAACACTATTATGCTACGGATTTGAAAAGAATTCAATAGCCTATTGACGTATACGATACAAGCAAGTACAATAAAAACACTTAAAGGTGAAGAGGTAAAATATAATGATTAAATTTATGGTAGACTCAGGTTCAGACTATGATGTAAATGAAGCAAAAGAAAAAGGAATTGCATTTGTTCCTTTGTCAATTACTTTTGATAATGATACATATAAAGATGGAATTGAAATAAGCAGAAGTGAATTCTATAAGAGAATGAGGGAGGAAGATATTTTCCCTAAGACAGCTCAGCCATCACCACAGGCATTTCTTGATGTTTTCGAGGAGGCTAAGGCTAATGGAGACCAGATAATAGGTGTTATGCTTTCAGGTGGAATAAGTGGAACGTATCAGAGTGCCAATATTGCAAAAGATATGGCTGAATATGACGGAATCCATCTTATAGATTCAAAAACAGCAGTATATGCTATAAAGATAATGGTAGATTACGGAATACAGTTAAGAGATGAAGGAAAAACTGTAGATGAAATTGTAGAGGCATTGGAAGAATTAAAATCAAGAATATCAATTAACCTTGCAATTGACAATCTTGAAAATTTATACAAAGGTGGACGACTTACAAAGATGCAAGCAGGTTTTGGTAATTTTGCAAAGCTTAAGCCGGTTATTTCAATTCCGGAAGGAACGTTAATTGTAAAAGGTAAGTTTATCGGCAGAAAGAAAGCCATTGCAGGACTTGTTAGTTATATAGAAGGAATGGACTTAGATGAAAGATTTCCAATTTATGGAATTTATTCAGACGGAACAGAGAATCTTGATAACTTTGTAAAGAAAGTTGAAGAAAAAGGAATTAAGTTTAAGGAATGTTATCAGATAGGACCTACAATAGGAACTCATGTTGGACCTGAAACATTTGGATTTATAGCAGTAGAAAAAGCAAAGAATTAGTTAATAAATGTTGGAATAGCAATGACGATGAAAGCTATAATAAAAATATAATAACCACAATGAAAAGAACTGTTAAGTTGGCAGAGTTCAAGTGCCGGAGTAACAGTTCTTTTTCTTATACAGATTAGAAATCCCCCCCCAATTGATTGCACGGATTGCTACGTGTTATGCAATCGCGTACAAAGAAAGTTCACAAATTATTTACAAAACTTTTTTTAGAAAAATGTTGACAAAGCGGTTGAGGAGTGGTAACTTTAACACAGATAAAATATTAGCACTCAAATTAAACGAGTGCTAACAGAAAGAGAAAGGAGATGCCATGGAACTTAATGAGAGAAAAGAAAAAATATTAGACGCTGTTATTAGGAACTATCTTGAGACAGGCGAACCGGTAGGTTCCAGAACCATTTCCAAATATACAGATTTAAATTTAAGCTCAGCAACAATTAGAAATGAAATGTCAGACCTTGAAGAGTTAGGCTACATAGTTCAGCCACATACATCGGCAGGAAGAATTCCAACTGATAAAGGTTACAGATTTTATGTAGACAATATTCTTAAAGACAGGATGGCAGAGCTTGATGAGAGAGAGAAGAAAGTTACTGAAAAGGAAGATTTACTTATTCAGAAAGTTGATAAGGTTGAAACCTTATTACAGAATATGGCGAAGATGTTAGCAACTAATACTAATTACGCCACAATGGTTTCCACACCGAAAGCACAGACTAACAGAATTAAGTTCGTACAGCTTTCAGTTTTGGAAGAAAAGAGTCTTCTTTGTACGGTAGTTTCAGATAAGAACCATGTGGTTAACAAAATTGTCAAAGTCAGCAAGGATGTTAACCAGGAAATAGTAGTCAGATTAAATGTAGCTCTTAATACAGTCCTTGCAGGATTATCAATTGAAGAAATTAATTTAGGAGTTATGACTACACTGGCATCACAGGCAGGAGAGTTTGAATCAGTTGTAAGCGAGGTTTTGAAAGCAATAACGGAAGCAATTGCAACAGAGGAGCAGATGAAGATTTATACTTCAGGTGCAACCAACATTTTCAAATATCCTGAATTAAGTGATAAAGAAAGAGCAAGCCAGTTACTTACTACATTAGAAGAAAAGTCTCAGCTTACCGAATTAATTAATGAAGGAGATGAAAAAACAGGTATTCAGGTCTACATTGGAAGTGAAAGTCCTGTACAGTCTATGAAAGATTGCAGTGTTGTAACTGCAACATACGAATTGGAAGATGGTTTCAAGGGAACAATAGGAATCATCGGACCGAAGAGAATGGACTACGAGAAAGTAGTAGATGCTTTAAGAAATGTGAAAGAACAACTAAGCGATAAATTTAAGGATGAGCATTTATAGCAAAGCTTAGTTAGACAATAGAATAAGAAAGAAAGGAAAGTCCAATGGAAAAAGAAAAAGAAACTTTGGATGAAAACATTACCGAAGAAACTAATAATGAAGTTAAAGATAATGAAGCTGAAAACACAAAGGCTGAAAATATTGAGACAGAAGAAACTGTAGAAGAAGCTAATGAACAGGAAGCTGAAGATACAGAAACTTCTGAAGAATCTGAAGATACTAAAAAGAAGTTTTTCAAAAAGAAAGATAAGAAAGACAAAAAGGATCAGCAGATTGAAGAATTAAATGATAAATATCAAAGACTTTTTGCAGAGTTTCAGAATTACAGAAACAGAAGCGAAAAGGAAAAAACAGCAATGTATGAAGTAGGAGCTAAGGCAATCATAGAAAAAATTTTACCGGTTGTTGATAACTTTGAAAGAGGCGTTTCAGCTCTTAGTGAAGAGGATTTGGATTCACCTGTAGGTCAGGGAATGAATCTTATCTATAAACAGATGACAGCAGCTCTTGAAGATATGGGAGTTACAGTTATCGAAGCTGAAGGAAAGGAATTTGATCCTGAACTTCACAATGCAGTAATGCATGAGGACAACGAGGAACTTGGAGAAAACATGGTATCCCAGGAATTACAGAAAGGATACAAATACAGAGATTCAGTTGTCCGTCACAGTATGGTAAAGGTTGCTAACTAATTAACAACATACCATTTCAAATAAAGATATTAACAAGTTTTTAGATTATATAGGAGGAAACAATCATGGGAAAGATTATTGGTATTGATTTAGGAACAACAAATTCATGTGTAGCAGTAATGGAAGGTGGAGAACCTACAGTAATAGCAAACGCTGAAGGATTCAGAACAACTCCATCAGTAGTAGCATTTAAGAAAGATGGTCAGAGATTAGTTGGTGATAACGCTAAACGTCAGGCTGTAACAAATGCTGAAGGTACAGTTTCATCAATTAAAAGACATATGGGTACAGATTATAAAGTAACAATTGATGGTAAGAGTTATACACCACAGGCTATTTCAGCTATGATTCTTCAGAAATTAAAAGCTGATGCAGAAGCTTATCTTGGTGAAAAAGTAACAGAAGCAGTTATTACTGTACCTGCTTACTTTAACGATGCACAGAGACAGGCAACAAAAGATGCAGGTAAGATTGCAGGTCTTGATGTAAAGAGAATTATCAACGAGCCAACAGCAGCAGCTTTAGCTTATGGTCTTGATAATGAAAACGAACAGAAGATTATGGTATACGATTTAGGTGGTGGTACATTTGATGTATCTGTTATCGAGATCGGTGATGGCGTTATCGAAGTACTTGCAACATCAGGTGATAACAGACTTGGTGGTGATGACTTTGATAAGAAGATTATGGACTATATGGTAGCAGACTTTAAGGGCAAGACAGGTATCGACCTTTCAAACGATAAGATGGCTATGGAAAGAGTTAAAGCTGAAGCAGAAGATGCTAAGAAGAAACTTTCATCAGCAACTCAGGTCGAAATCAGCATTCCTTTCATTACAGCAAATGAACAGGGACCACAGCATCTTAATATGACACTTACAAAGGCTAAATTCGATGAATTAACAAGAGACCTTGTTGAAAGAACAGCAGTTCCTGTACAGAATGCATTAAAGGATGCAGGAATTACAGCAGCAGAATTAAGCAAGGTATTATTAGTAGGTGGTTCAACACGTATCCCTGCTGTACAGGATAAAGTAAAACAGTTAACAGGTCATGAACCATCAAAGAAGATGAATCCTGATGAATGTGTAGCACTTGGTGCTTCCATCCAGGGTGGTAAATTAGCAGGTGATGCAGGTGCCGGCGAAATCCTTCTTCTTGATGTAACTCCACTTTCATTATCAATTGAAACAATGGGTGGTATTGCTACAAGACTTATTGAAAGAAATACAACTATTCCTACAAAGAAGAGTCAGATCTTCTCAACAGCTGCAGATAACCAGACAGCAGTAGATATTAACGTAGTACAGGGTGAAAGACAGTTTGCTAGAGACAACAAGAGCCTTGGACAGTTTAGATTAGATGGTATCCCTCCAGCAAGAAGAGGTGTTCCACAGATTGAAGTAACATTTGATATTGATGCAAACGGTATCGTTAATGTTTCAGCTAAGGATTTAGGAACAGGAAAAGAACAGCACATTACAATTACAGCAGGTTCAAATATGTCAGATGAAGATATCGATAAGGCAGTAAAAGAAGCAGCTGAATACGAAGCACAGGATAAGAAACGTAAAGAAGGAATCGATGCTAAGAACGAAGCTGATGCTATGGTATCACAGACAGAACAGGCTATGAATGAAGCAGGCGACAAGCTTAATCCTAACGACAAGCAGGAAGTTCAGGCAGACCTTGATGCATTAAAGGCTACAATCGCAGGAATTGGCGAAGAAGTTACAGATGCTCAGATTGAAGAACTTAAGGCTGGAAAAGAAAAATTAATGAACAGTGCACAGAAATTATTTGCTAAGATGTATGAACAGACACAGGGAGCAGGAGCTCAGGGTGCAGGTCCAGACATGGGTGCTCAGGGTGCCGGAAATGCAAATGATGATGTTGTAGATGGTGAATTTACAGAAGTATAATAAATGATGCAACATGCATGTGAAAATCCCGCCCGAGTTATCCCGGACGGGTTTTCACACGCAAGTAAGTCTTAGTTGTTTAGGAGGCAGGCTATGGCAGATAAAAGAGATTACTATGAGGTACTGGGTGTAGACAAAAACGCAGACAGTGCCACAATTAAAAAAGCATATAGAAAATTAGCCAAAAAATATCATCCGGATGCAAACCCGGGAGATGAAGAAGCAGCTTCAAAGTTTAAGGAAGCATCAGAGGCATACGCAGTTTTAAGTGATGACAGTAAGAGAAAGCAGTATGACCAGTTCGGTCACGCAGCTTTTGACGGCTCAGGCGGCGCAGGTGGATTTGACTTTAACGGAGCAGATTTTAGCGATATATTTGGTGGATTTGGAGATATATTTGGTGACATATTTGGTGGCGGAAGCAGAAGAAGCTCAAGAGCCAACAATGGTCCAATGCGTGGTGCAGATGTTAGGGTTGGTATAACAATCAACTTTAATGAAGCAGTTTTCGGCTGCAAGAAAGAAGTTACAATCAACTTTAAGGAAACATGTAGTAAATGTAATGGTACAGGTGCAAAACCTGGAACATCTCCTGAAAAATGTTCAAAATGTGGTGGACGTGGACAGTACGTTAGCCAGCAGCAGACACTTTTCGGAACAATGCAGTCAGTAACAACTTGTCCTGATTGTAATGGTACAGGTAAAGTAATTAAAGAGAAATGTCCTGACTGCTATGGCGCAGGATATATTTCAAAGAAGAAGAAAGTTTCTGTTGACATTCCTGCAGGTATTGATGACAGACAGAGTATTAGAATTACAGGACAGGGTGAGCCGGGACGTAATGGAGGTCCAAGAGGTGACTTATTAGTTGATATTAGAGTAAGACCAAGTAATGAATTTGAACGTCACGGAATGGATATATATACAACTACATCAATTTCATTTGCTCAGGCTGCTTTAGGTGGCGACATCAGAGTAAAAACAATTGATGGAGATGTTAAATTTAACATAAAACCGGGAACACAGACAGGAACAAGAATCAGATTAAAAGGCAAAGGTGTATGCCACGTACGTAACAACTCAATGAGAGGAGACCAGTACTCAACACTTGTTGTAAAAGTACCTACAAAACTTACATCAGAACAGAAGGAATTAATCAAAAAATTTGATGCAGTTTCAGGTAACACTTTAAATGAATTTGGTGAAGACAAACATGAAACAGCAGAAGATAAAATAAAGAAATTCTTCAAAAAATAATAGAAAAAAATACCCCATATAACGGAAAGGCAGAGATTATACAAATCAAAACCTTGGCCGGTATAAGGGGTATTTTTATTTATTTTCCATTCTTTTTAATTCCGGTAATATTGTGCATAGCATTGTAATAAAGCACATACTTCCACCGATTACATTAGAAATAGGTTCTGCAAGAAAAACTCCATTAGAGCCCATATTAAACAAATATGGGAATATGTAAGTTAAAGGAACAACAATAACAACTTTTCTAAGCAAAGAGAAGAAAATAGCATGTTTCTTCTTGTTAAGTGATTTAAAAAATGTCTGACCAATATACTGCAAATCCATAAAAATAAAAGCTGCAAAATAAAGTTTCAGCGCAGGAACAGCATCAGCTATAAGAGCGCTGTCAGAACTAAAAATCTGAATGAGAAAATGTGGTGCAACAATAATCAAAGTCCACATAATCGCAGTATATCCAAGAATCAGACAGCCCATTACAACTCCCGCCTTTCTTACACGACCGGGGCGATTAGCTCCATAATTATAACTTAAGATAGGAGATGACCCTTCGTTAATTGCATAAATAGGAGTTTCAACCATCTGTCTAACGCTTGAAACAATAGTCATAACCGAAATATAAACATCCCCACCTGTAACAGAAAGAACATTATTGCAGCAGATAGAAACAAGACTATTAGTAACCTGCATAATAAAACCGGCAGTTCCAAGACTAACAATATTCTTGGCGTACTCAACACAACCTGTTATTTCATTTAAGTGCAAAAGTCTTATTTTTAACTCAGATTTACATCTTAGAAAGAAAATAACAAAAGAAGCAGACAAAATTTGCGAAATAACGGTAGCAATAGCAGCTCCACTAATACCAAGTCCCAAAACAAAAATAAAAATAGGGTCTAAAATAAAATTGGCAATGGCACCAATTGCAACAGAAAGCATGCCTGTTGTGGCATAGCCCTGTGCATTAATAAAAGGATTCATTCCTGTAGAAATCATGGAAGGAAGAGTGCCCAGCATAAAAATAGTCATATATGGATAAGCATAACTCAATGCATTGTCAGATGCCCCAAACAAAACAAGAATAGGCTTTGCAAAAACAATCCCCAAAATAGTCAAAACAACAGCTCCCGCGCAAACCATAGAAAAAGAAGTATTCATAATACTGTTAGCCTTCTTAGAGTCACCCATACCACGACTAATGGAAAAAAGAGGAGCACCGCCACTTCCAAACAAATTACTGCAGGCAGTTACAATAGTTATAATAGGAAAACAAAGTCCCACCGCACCAAGAGCTGCAGTACCAACATCAGGAATACGGGCAATATAAATTCTATCAACAATATTATATAAAAGACTTAAAATCTGAGCCACTAACATAGGAATGGCAGCATTAAGAATATTGCTGGCAACATTGCAATTATCAAAATCAATTCTTTTCAATCATTTAATCTCCTTTGTATAAAGTAACAACTAGATATAATTTTTGGGTGTATTTTGGAATACTTTATAGCGCAAAATTGAGAAATCCTGCCTATTGTTTACTTATATAAAATATCCCGAAATATATCAAAATTGTATATGAGTTGTTTTTATTATATATCGAAAATTTGAAATTACAAAATGTGGGAAAAAGAAAATTTGCGTATTAGATGTTTATATGTTATGATAAATCAGTTAAAAAGGGTTCAGGAAATGGAGCGTTTATATGAAGTGGAATAAGTATAAATTAAAGACAACTACTCAGGCAGAGGATTTTGTCAGTGGTGTTTTGATGGAACTTGGAATTAGTGGTATTCAGGTTGAAGATAATGTGCAGATTAGTCAGGAAGATAAGGAGAAGCAGTTTATTGATTATTTGGCTGACCTTCCAGAAGATGACGGAACTGCATATATTAGTTTTTATACAGAGGAAGATGATAATGCAGAGCAGCTTCTTGATCAGTTAAGAGAGAAGTTAAAGGAAGCTAAGAGCTTTATTAATGTGGGCGAAGGCAGTATTGAAAAAAGTACAACTGAAGATGTTGACTGGGTTAACAATTGGAAGAAGTATTTTAAGTCTTTTACTGTTGGAGAGTTTTTTATTAAGCCTACTTGGGAAGAAGTAGATGAAGAGCATAAGGGTATGAAGATGATTGAAATTGATCCGGGCACTGCTTTTGGAACAGGTAAGCATGACACAACACAGCTTTGTATTAAGCAGCTTGTGGAATATGTCAAGGATGGTGACAAGGTTCTTGATTTAGGTTGCGGAAGTGGTATTTTGTCAATTGTGGCAAAGAAGTTAAATGCTTCAAAGGTTGATATGACCGACATTGATCCTGCGGCAATTGAGGCTGTTTATGATAATTTTAAGGTAAATAAGCTTTCTATGGATAATGTGAAAGTTGAAGCAGGCAATGTTTTGGAAGATGAAAAAATGCAGGCTGAGTTTGAGGCAGAGCAGTACGATATTGTTGTTGCAAATATTCTTGCAGATGTAATTATTCCAATTGCAGGTATTGTGGATAGATTTTTAAAGCCAGGCGGAGTATTTATTTCATCAGGTATTATTTATATGAAAGAGGAAGAGGTTAAAGATGCAATTAATAATAATAGTAATCTTCAGCTTTCAAAAGTAGTAAATCAGGGTGACTGGCGTGCCATTATGGCAATTAAGAAATAGGTAAGAGTGAAATAAGATGTATAGATTTTTTGTTAAAAAAGACCAGATACAGGAAGACGCAGTTATAATTATAGGTTCAGATGTTAATCATATAAAAAACGTTCTCAGAATGAAGAAGGGCGAAACCATTCTTATAAGCGACGGAGAAGACAGGGAATATGTTTGTACAATAGATGAACTTGAAAATGAACAGGTGCGGGCAAAAATAGAAGACGTAAATGGAGTGGCAAAGGAACTTCCAATTAAGGTTACTCTTTTTCAGGCATTGCCTAAAGGGGACAAAATGGAAACGATTATCCAGAAGATGATTGAACTTGGAGCATACGAAATAGTTCCTGTATCCACTAAGAGATGCATAGTTAAGCTTGATAATAAGAAAGCTGTTTCTAAAACAAAACGTTGGAATTCAATTGCTGAAAGTGCGGCTAAGCAGTCTAAGCGAGGAATTATTCCAAAAGTTTCAATGCCTGTAACATACAAAGAGGCACTTAAAATGGCAGAAGCTATGGATATGGTACTTATTCCATACGAAAATGCAGAAAATATGGCTCATACAAGACAGGTTGTAAGTCAGATTAAGACGGGCATGACCGTTGGAATATTTATTGGACCTGAAGGTGGTTTTGCAGAGGAAGAAGTAGAACAGGCAATAAATACCGGAGCTTATGACATTACCCTTGGCAAAAGAATTTTAAGAACAGAGACAGCCGGAATGGCATTAATGTCAGTTTTAATGTTTGAAACAGAAGAGTGAAACAAAAATAATTAAAGTTATGTAAATAATTGATAGTTAAATATAGAGGTTAAAATGGAAGCATATTTTGATAATTCAGCTACAACCATAGTTACAGATGCAGTAAAAGACATTGTTGTAAAAACAATGACAGAGGATTTTGGAAATCCATCAGCTATGCATATGGTTGGAGTTAATGCTGAAAAATATATTAAAGAAGCACAGGAAAATATAGCAAAAATATTAAAAGTTGATCCAAAGGAGATTTTCTTTACATCAGGCGGAACAGAGTCAAATAACATGGCTATTATTGGAACAGCAATGGCTAACAAACGTAAAGGTAACAAAATCATAACAACATCAGTTGAACATTCATCTGTTCTTGCAACAATGAAATATTTGGAAGAACAGGGCTTTGAAGTTATTTATTTGCCTGTTGACAGATATGGCGTTGTACAGATGGAAGCCTTGGAAAAAGAAATGACAGAAGATACTATCTTAGTTTCAACAATGTATGTAAATAATGAAGTTGGAGCAATTGAGCCGGTAGGAGAAATCGGTCAGTATATTAAGAAAGTAAATCCTTCTGTGGTTTATCACGTAGATGCAATTCAGGCATTTGGCAAGTTGGAAATTAAACCAAGAAGAGATAATATAGACCTTCTTACAGTTAGTGGACATAAGATTCACGGACCAAAGGGAAGCGGATTTATTTATATTAAAAAGAATACAAAGATTAACCCCATTATTTTTGGTGGCGGTCAGCAGATGGGCTTTAGATCCGGAACAGAAAACGTGCCGGGTATAGCAGGAATCGGTCAGGCATCAAAGGATTGTTATGACAACTTAGAGCATAACGTTGAAATTATGACTAATTTAAAGGACAAGTTAATTGACAGCCTTGAAGCAATAGAAGGTGTAACTGTAAACAGCAGAAAGGGCAATCTTGGGGCACCTCATATTGTAAGTGCAAGTTTTAAGGGGGTCAGAAGTGAAGTACTTCTTCATGCATTAGAGGACAAGGGTATATATATTTCAGCAGGAAGTGCATGTTCATCTAACAGACCTGCCGTAAGCTCAACACTTAAGGCTATGGGAATTGACAAGGACCTTTTGGAATCAACAGTAAGATTTAGTTTTTGTGAATTTAACACAGAGGAAGAAGTTGACTATGCAGTTGGAGAAATAAAGCAATTATTGCCTATTTTGAGAAAATATGTGCGTAGATAAATAACATAAAAATTGGTACAATTTATTTTGGAGGAGAAAGATGTTTAAATCATTTTTGATTAAATACGCTGAAATTGGCGTAAAAGGAAAAAACAGATATCTTTTCGAAAATGCTTTGGTAGATAATGCCAAAAGAGCATTAGATAAGATTGACGGAAACTTTAAGGTAACAAAAGAAAACGGAAGAATTTATGCAATAGCAGAAGGTGATTATGATTTTGATGAAGCTGTAGATGCATTACAGCACGTTTTCGGTATTGTTGGAATCTGTCCAATGGTTCAGATTGAAGACAATGGTTTTGATGATTTGGCAGAACAGGTTATTAAATACATTGATGAAACATACCCTGACAAAAACTTTACATTTAAGGTTATGGCAAGAAGAGCAAGAAAGAATTATCCAATGGATTCAATGAAGATTAACGCAGAATTAGGTGGAAGAATCTTAGATGCTTTTGAAGGTGTAAAGGTTGATGTTCATAATCCTGATGTTGAAATTAATGTTGAAATCAGAAATCACATTAATATTTATTCAAAGATTATTCCGGGACCGGGTGGTATGCCAGTAGGAACAGCAGGAAAGGCGATGTTGCTTTTATCAGGTGGTATTGACAGCCCTGTAGCAGGCTGGATGACAGCTAAGAGAGGCGTTGTGGTTGATGCAGTTTACTTCCACGCACCACCATACACATCAGAAAGAGCAAAACAGAAAGTTGTGGATTTAGCTAAGTTAGTATCAAAATATTCAGGTCCAATGAGACTTTATGTTGTAAACTTTACAGAAATTCAGATGTATATATATGACAAGTGCCCTCATGATGAATTAACAATTATTATGAGAAGATATATGATGAAGATTGCAGAATATTTTGCAAACAAGGAAAAGGCACAGGGACTTATTACAGGCGAATCGATTGGTCAGGTTGCAAGCCAGACAATGCAGAGTCTTGCAGCAACTAACGAAGTATGTACAATGCCTGTATTCAGACCGGTTATTGCTTTTGATAAGCAGGAGATTGTTGATATTTCATTAAAAATCGGAACATATGAAACATCAATTCTTCCATACGAAGACTGTTGTACAACATTTGTTGCAAAGCACCCTGTAACAAAACCTAACATTAATGTGATTAAAAACTCAGAAAAACATTTGGCAGAAGAAATCGACAGAATGTTTGAGGACGCGGTAAAAACAGCAGAAGTTATAGAGATTGGTTAGAAATCCATTACTGTGTAAGCACAGATGATATTAAAAAATTTGATATTGTAATAAAAAAGCAGGTTTACTTAAATGTAAACCTGCTAATAAAATCAAAATAAATAAAAATACTTATTTAGGAATAGAAGAAATTATACTTCGTATTTCTTAATAACTTCCATAATTTCAGCATTATCTTCATCACCATGAATATTTAAATTAATAGGCTTTGAAAGATCAAGACTGAAGATTCCCATAATTGATTTTGCATCAATAACATAACGACCTGATACTAAGTCGAAATCGCTATCAAATTTTGTAATATCATTGACAAAAGATTTAACCTTATCAATTGATCCTAAGTTGATTGTAACTGTTTTCATATATCAATACCTCTCTTAATCTTTATATGTAAAATGATAACACGGATTGAATCTTTGTCAATGTGTATAAATGCCCAAAAATATTTGCAAAAATCAGTTAATTTTTATAAAGGAGAAAAAATATGAGAAAAGCTGCACTTCACAATCTTGGATGCAAAGTAAATTCATACGAGACAGAAGCAATGACTCAATTGCTTAAAAAAGCAGGTTATGAAATCGTATCATTCCAGGATCAGGCAGACGTTTATATTATAAATACATGCTCTGTTACAAATATGGCAGACAGAAAATCAAGACAGATGCTTCATAAGGCTAAGAAGCAAAATCCTAATGCAGTAGTAGTGGCCACAGGCTGTTATGTGCAGACTGCAACTGAAAAAGTGGCACAGGATCTTTCAATAGATTTAGTTGTAGGAAATAACAGAAAAAAAGACATTGTGGAAATTCTTAATGAATATTATGCAGAAAAAGAAGCCGGAGAACAGGTTAAAGAAGAATATGTAATTGACATTAACCACACAGATGAATACGAAGATTTGGAAATTTCAACAGTAACAGAACATACAAGAGCCCACTTGAAAATTCAGGATGGATGTAACAATTTCTGTTCATATTGCATAATTCCATATGCAAGGGGAAGAATAAGAAGCAGAACAATGGAAAGCATAAAAGCTGAACTTGAAAGACTTTCAGCTTCAGGCTTTAAGGAAATAGTTTTAACAGGAATTAACTTAAGTTGCTATGATGACAATGGCAAAAAGTTAATAGATGTTATAGAAATGGCAGACAATGTTAATGGAATTGAAAGAATCCGTTTAGGTTCACTTGATCCGGAAGTTGTAACAGAAGATTTTGTGGAAAGACTGGGCAAGGTTAAAAAGATTTGTCCGCATTTTCATTTTTCACTTCAAAGCGGATGCGACAAAACATTAAAAGCCATGAATCGACATTATACTTCAGATGAATACTATGAAAAGTGTCAGTTAATTAGAAAGTATATTGATAATCCTGCTTTTACAACAGATGTTATTGTAGGATTTCCGGGAGAAACAGAGGAAGACTACATTAGTTCAAGAGAGTTTGTAAAGAAGGTTAAGTTTGCAGAATTACATGTTTTTAAATATTCAAAGAGAGATGGCACTGTGGCAGCAAAAATGCCAAATCAGATAGATGAAAAAATAAAAACATTAAGAAGTGAAGACTTAATCAAAACAGGAGAAGAACTTACAAAAAAGTTTAGACAGGCTAAAATAGGTCAAGATACCACAGTATTGTTTGAAGAAAAAATCCTACTGGATAACAAGGAATATTGGGTTGGACATACAGTTGATTATATTAAAATTGCAGTGCCCGAAAAGGAAAATCTTGAAGGACAAATACGAAAAGTAAATGTTAAAGATTTTTTAACTAATGAAATAATGCTTGCCACTATGTAAGTTTTATATTAAAATTAGTGATAAAGAAAGCCTACTTGATAGGTAGAAAAAGGACGTGATAAGATGAGCGATTTAGGAAATACACAATTTTTCAGAGTTCCACAGGAACAGAAATTAGGAGTAGAGGAGATTCTCGAAAAGGTTTATGAAGCCTTAGCTGAAAAAGGATATAATCCTGTAAATCAGATTGTTGGTTATATTATGTCAGGGGATCCAACTTACATAACAAGCTATAAGAATGCAAGAAGCCTGATTATGAAAGTGGAACGTGATGAACTTATTGAAGAAACAGTAAAGTATTACATTAACCATAAGTTGAAATAAAGGTGGTATAAAACAGCATAAGAATAACATAAAATTAAACTTATCAGGCGGAAATATGGGAAAGCGATTAATTAAGATGTGGTTTTGGAATGGTATTATAGCTAACATTGTAAGCAATAATCCTATTGAAATCACGAATATCCCGGCTGATAAGTTTTTGATGCTTTTATATACCACAGTATAAAAATCAAAATGGAAAATAAAATGGAAAATGGAATGAGAATTTTAGGACTTGATTTTGGCTCTAAGACGGTTGGAGTTGCAGTTACGGATCCTTTAGGATATACAGCTCAGGGAGTTGAGATTATAAGAAGGGATTCTCCAAACAAGTTACGAAAGACATTAGCAAGAATAGAGCAGTTAGTAGAACAATACAATATAGAGAAGATTGTACTTGGTTATCCTGTCATGCTTAGTGGTACGGAAGGTGAAAGAGTTAAAAAGACCAAAGAGTTTGGCGCAATGCTTGAGAGAAGAACAGGTCTTGAAATAGTCTTTCAGGATGAAAGACTTACAACTGTGGAAGCCTACGAGATTATGGATGAAGCAGGCATAAAGAAACAGGACAGGTATAAGTATGTGGATCAGATTGCGGCCACAATTATTTTGGAAGATTATATTAATAGGATTGAAAAGAACACATAAGATTAAAAAGCTATAGCTATTATTATAACGATAGGAACTGTGTAGTAAATAGGATTAAAGAATATGGAGAGATTTATTTAATGGAAGAAAAGATTGTTTTAACAGATGATGAAGGTAATGAAGTTGAAATGTACGTTGTTGAAGAAACAAGAATTAACAACGTTAACTATATCCTTGTAACAGAGGAAGGGGATGAAGAGGAAGAAATTGCACATATTTTAAAAGATGTATCAGATGAAAATGATGAAGAAGCAATATATGAGATGGTAGAAGACGATTCTGAATTAGATTATATCGGAAGAATTTTTTCAGAACTGCTTGAAGATATTGATATAGAGCGATAAAATAGAAAAATATTAAGTAAAATCGTTTCAATCATAGAAAATGTGATAGTTTGTAAATATGGGGATGACTATGTGTTTAGAGAATTGTGATGATTTTATAGTTAGCAAGGTATTATGAGTATAAGAAAAGAAGAACGTGAATAGAGATTTAGGAGGAAAAATAAAAAATATGAGTGATAGTTCAAGAATAAAGGTTATTCCATTGGGAGGACTGGAACAGATCGGAATGAACATGACTGCATTTGAGTATAATGACGGAATTATTGTAGTTGACTGCGGTTTGTCATTTCCTGATGATGAAATGTTAGGAATTGACTGTGTAATACCTGATATTACATTTTTACTTGAAAATAAAGATAAGGTTAAAGGGTTCGTTATAACACATGGTCACGAGGACCACATTGGTGCTCTGCCATATGTTTTAAAAGAGATTAACGTACCTATTTATGCAACAAAGTTAACAATGGGCATTATTGAAGGAAAGCTTTCAGAGCATGACCTTTTAAGTGTTGTAAAACGTAAGGTTGTTAAGTTTGGACAAAGCATACATTTAGGTGACTTCAGAATTGAATTTATTAGAACTAACCATAGTATTGCAGATGCAGCAGCACTTGCAATCCACACACCTGTAGGTGTAATTGTTCATACAGGTGACTTTAAGGTAGATTACACACCTGTTTTTGGTGATGCAATTAACTTATGCAGATTTAGCGAATTAGGAAAGAAAGGTGTTTTGGCCTTAATGTGTGACAGTACTAACGTATTAAGACCGGGATTTACACCATCTGAAAGAAAGGTAGGAAAGACTTTCGACCATATTTTTTCAGAAAATACTAAAAGCAGAATTATTATTGCCACATTTGCATCTAATGTGGACAGAGTACAGCAGATTATTAACACAGCCTGCAAATATAACAGAAAGGTTATAGTTGAAGGCCGTAGTATGGTAAATATTATTTCTGTTGCAAGAGAGATGGATTATCTTAAGATTCCTGACAATACATTAATTAGTATTGAAGAAATGAAGAATTATACAGATGATCAGCTTGTACTTATTACAACAGGAAGTCAGGGTGAATCAATGGCAGCACTTTCAAGAATGGCTGCATCAATTCACAGAAAGGTACAGATTAAACCGGGAGATACAATTGTATTTAGTTCAACACCAATTCCGGGAAATGAGAAAGCTGTATCAAAGGTTATTAATGAACTTTATATGAAGGGCGCAAATGTTATTTTTAATGAAACTCACGTTTCAGGACATGCGTGTCAGGAAGAAATTAAGTTAATGTATTCATTAATTAAACCTAAGTATTCTATACCTGTTCATGGTGAATACAGACATTTAATGGAACATGGAAAGTTAGCACAGTCAATGGGTATTCCTAAGGAGAATGTTTTTCTTATGGAATCAGGTGATGTGTTAAGTATTGGAAAAGAAAATGCCAAGGTAGTAGGAAAGGTTCCTGCAGGTTCAGTTCTTGTGGACGGACTTGGAGTAGGTGACGTAGGAAATATTGTTTTACGTGACAGACAGAACCTTGCTGAAAACGGAATTATAATAGTAGTATTAACACTTGAAAAATACACAAATCAGATATTGGCAGGACCTGACATTGTAACAAGAGGATTTGTTTATGTTAGGGAATCAGAGAACTTAATCGAAAATGCAAAAGTTGTGGTAACTGAGGCATTGGAAGAATGTTTAAGCAGAAGAAATGCTGACTGGGGCAAGATTAAGATGGTAGTAAAAGACAGCCTTGGTGAATATATTTGGAAAACAATGAAGAGAAATCCTATGATTTTACCAATTATCATGGAAGTTGAGTAATAAAGAACATCGCTTTGTAAGTGAGTGAAATGGAGATTTACATGGATAATAGAAAGACCTCACAGGGATTTGCAAAATTTTCAATAAAAACATTGGTTTATGTTGTAATGATAGTTGTTGCCATTGTCTGTGCCACAACGGCATATAGTTTTGGCTCACAGATTTTTAGCAATGAAGGTGTGGATCCAAAGCCGGGAACAGATATGACATTTACTGTTGATGAGGGAACTTCAATAGAAAGTTTTGGAAAAACATTAGAGGAGTTTAATGTTATAAAAAGTTCAAGAGTTTTTACGGTTCAGTCATATCTTTATGAAGTAAGAAAAATAAAGGCAGGAACATATTCTTTTAATACATCTCAGAGCAATGAGGAGATTTTTAAGATTATAAATGCCGGTCCGGAAGAGGACAAGAAAGAAACGGAAACGACTACGAAAGCAAAGGGAGAATAGTGTGATAGTAGATGAGAGAATAGTCACTTACATGCATTCACTTGAAAAACCAAATAATAATGTGTTGGAAGAAATTGAACAGCAGGCTCATATTGACGGAGTTCCGATTATCCGAAAGGAAATGGAAAGCTTCTTGAGAGTAATGCTTACAATAACAAAACCAAAAAGAATTTTAGAGCTGGGTACTGCAGTTGGGTACTCAGCCATTTTAATGAGTGAAGCAATTGAAAAGGACGCAAGTATTATAACAATTGAAAACTACGAAAAGAGAATTGTTCAGGCAAGGGATAATTTCAAAAAAGCAGATAAGGAAGATGTTATTACAATGCTTGAAGGAGATGCCCTGGAAATTATGCCCGGCCTTGAAGGAGACAGCTTTGACTTTGTTTTTATGGATGCGGCAAAGGCACAGTATATTCATTTTCTACCTGAAGTTATGCGCTTAATGAAGAAGGGGGCGGTTCTTATAACAGACAATGTTTTGCAGGAAGGTGATATTATCCAGTCTAAGTACGTTGTGAGAAGACGTGACAGAACAATTCACAAGCGTATGCGTGAATATTTGGAAGTAGTAAAGAATCATCCTGAACTTGAAACAACTATTGTTCCAATAGGTGATGGAATAACAATATCAGTGAAGAAATAATATTTGAAAAAAGATATTATATACAAGATACTATTTTGATAGATGAATAATGAGGAAAGGATTTAAAGATGAAAAAACCTGAATTATTAGTTCCTGCAAGCAGTTTGGAAGTTTTAAAAACTGCTGTGAGATACGGAGCAGATGCTGTATATATAGGTGGTGAAGTTTTTGGCTTGAGAGCAAAAGCCAAAAATTTTTCATTGGAAGAGATGAAAGAAGGGGTGGAGTTTGCCCACAGATATAACGTAAAAGTATATGTTACAGCCAATATTTTGGCTCATAACAGCGATATTGAACCGGTTAAGGCATATTTCAATGACTTGAAAAAAGTAAAGCCGGATGCGCTTATTATTGCTGATCCTGCTATTTTTACAATTGCAAAGGAAATGTTGCCTGACATGGAACTTCATATAAGCACACAGGCTAACAATACTAACTATGGAACATACAATTTCTGGCATTCACTAGGTGCAAAGAGAGTTGTGTCAGCAAGAGAACTTTCAATTAGCGAAATAAAAGATATTAGAAATCATATTCCGGATGATTTGGAAATTGAAACTTTTGTACATGGTGCAATGTGTATTTCATATTCAGGAAGATGCCTTTTAAGTAGTTTTATGGCGGGAAGAGATGCCAATAAAGGTGCTTGCACTCATCCTTGCAGATGGAAATATGCAGTAGTGGAAGAATCAAGACCGGGCCAATATATGCCTGTAGAAGAAAATGAGCGTGGAACATACATTTTCAACTCAAAGGATTTATGTATGATTGACCATATTCCTGAACTTGTGGACGCAGGAATTGACAGCTTCAAAATAGAAGGAAGAATGAAGACAGCTCTTTATGTGGCAACAGTTGCCAGAACATACAGAATGGCAATTGATGATTATTTTGAAAATCCAAAGAAGTACGAAGAAAACATTCCAAAATACAAAACACTAATTTCACAGTGTACTTACAGACAGTACACAACAGGATTTTTCTTTGGAAAACCTGATGAAACAACACAGATATATGATTGTAACGTTTATGAACGAGATTATGTATATCTTGGAATATCAGGGGAACCTTTGGAAGATGGAAGTTTTGTAATTGAGCAGAAAAACAAATTCTGCGTAGGTGATAAAATCGAAATAATGAAAGCTGACGGAAGAGATATTGAAGCTAATGTAATATCGATTACAGATCAGGATGGAGTGGCAATGGAAAGTTGTCCGCATCCAAAGCAGATTATTACAATAAAGCTTGACCAGGTACCGGAGGCTGGAGACATACTTAGAATGAAAGCAGAATAAATGTTAATATAAAAAGACTTGGAGAGAACTTAGATAAGTAACTTTTCAAGTTTTTTTCTTTTTAGAGTACAGGCACAAAGAAGTCAGGTAAAGCATAAACTAGATTAAGTATGTCGAAAGGTATCCGGCTTGAAAACTTTTTTGGAACCTCTTACCCCTGATGAAGAAAAGATTTATATCGAAAAAATGAGGCTTGGGGATAAAAAAGCTAAGGACATACTGATTGAGAGGAATTTAAGACTTGTTGCCCATGTTGTAAAAAAATATTATGATGAGAACAGGGAAAACCAGGATCTTATTTCCATTGGAATAGTTGGACTTATAAAAGCTGTTAACACATATAATCCTGACAAGGGGAATCGCCTTGTAACTTACGCTGCAAAGTGTATAGAAAACGAACTTCTAATGATGCTTAGAGCGGAAAAAAAGAGAAGCAAGGATGTGTCATTAAACGAGCCTATTGGAACGGACAAAGAGGGAAATACCATAAGCCTTATAGATGTGGTTGAAAATGATGAAATGGATACGCTTGAACAAATAGAAAAAGCCGAGAATATCAGCCTTGTTCAGAAATATGTGGCACAGATTTTAAATGAAAGAGAAAAAGAAATAATTGTCTGGAGGTACGGATTGGATGGCAAGAAGCCAATGACTCAGAAAAAGGTTGGGGAAAAACTTGGCATATCAAGAAGCTATGTAAGCAGAATAGAAAAAAGAGCTTTAGAAAAATTAAAAAAAGCTCTTGATAATTCATATAGAATGTGATAAAACTACATTACAAATGAAACACTTAAAACAAAATGCAACATAAACTGGCTTCAGAAATAAAGAAAAATAGTCAGAAAATATGTTAGATTTTGTTAAAAAACAAAACTAAATATATAATCAAAATACTAAAGGAAAGCGGGGGACTTATATGGTATGTAAGATAAAATGTGCCGCAATAACCGGAATTGACACCCAACCTGTTATTGTGGAAACAGACGTATGTAATGGCCTGCCATCTTTTGATATGGTAGGCCTTTTAGCATCCAATATTAAAGAATCCAGAGAACGTGTTAGAACAGCAATTAAGAATTCAGGTTTTATGATACCGCCTAAACGAATTACAATAAATTTTTCGCCGGCTAATATTAGAAAGACGGGAACCTATTTTGACCTGCCTGTGGCAGTATCCATACTTATGTCAATGGGACTGATTAACTGCACAGTAGATGACAAAATGTTCATAGGAGAATTAAGCCTTAACGGGGACATTGTAAAGATTAACGGAGTGTTGCCACTGGCGCTGTCAGCGATGGAACAGGGGATTAAGAAGTGCTATGTTCCAATTGAAAACGTAGGCGAATGTGATTTTATAAAAGACTTGGAAATAATCGGGGTAGAGAATCTTAATCAACTGGTAATGATTTTGGCAACTAATATGAAACCGCCTGAAATAAAAATTATTCCACAGGAAACAGAAGATTACAAATACGATTTTAAAAATATAAAAGGACAGATTCAGGCAAGGAAAGCATCGGAAATAGCGGCGGCAGGAATGCACAATATGTTAATGATGGGAAGTCCGGGAGTAGGAAAATCCATTATAGCAAAAACAATGCCATCCATACTTCCTGATATGACATTGGAAGAACAAATAGAAATATCAAAAATACAAAGTGTGGCAGGAAATCTTTCAGGAAGCCTTGTGAAGACCAGACCTGTGAGAAGTCCACATCACACGGCAACAGTTTCGGCAATGATTGGAGGTGGATTTAATCCTAAACCCGGGGAGATTACACAGGCACACGGGGGAATACTTTTTCTTGACGAATTGCCTGAATTTTCAAGGCAGGTAATTGAAACATTAAGACAACCATTGGAGGATGAAAAGATTATTGTTTCGAGAAGTGGGGGCACATATGAATTTCCTGCTAAATTTATTTTGATAGGGGCAATGAACGTGGTAGGTCAGAAAGTGATACAACCTACGATAAGGGTTGCATCGTTAATTGGTTTAAAAGACTTTGATAACAAGGAAATGGCGTGTTTCTGTTGCGTTTCCAGATAACCATAGGTGTAAATCCCACTAGACTAATCAGCGTAAAGCAACATAGGGCGAATTATTATTATAATTTTTGAAACCCCATTAACGATAGCAAAGTTCTATCGTTATGAGGTTCAATATTGTTAAAACTTTTCTATGCAGGAAATCTGCATCAACAGTGCGAAGTTCAGTACGTTAGCACATTACCATTGAGAATGAAAGGAAAACAAATATGGGAGCATTTAAGAAAGAACGGAAGATGAAGGTTTATGCACAGTCGGGGTATCAGTATAAGGACACAGCCACCATCATTTTGAAGGGGGCATGGCTTGAAACATTGGGATTTGAGCCGGGGATACCTATAAGGGTTGAGTGCGATGGTGGAAGGATTGTGATTACCAGAGCTGATGAAGTGATTGTGGAATGAAGAAGATGTGTTACAATTAGATTATGGTAGCATGAGGATTTTGGAGCTTGTGAATTGGAGAAAATGTAAAGTGAAAACATTATATATTATTGGAAATGGTTTTGATTGTTATGGACATGGTATGAATACTAAATATACTGATTTTAGGAAGTTTTTAATAAATAAATATCCGGAATTTAATGAAAATTTTGGCGGAATTCTCGAGTCAACTCTTATGCCAGATGGAGATGAAGTATATAATATGGATGAAGTAGTTGGCTCTTTGATTCGTACAATAGATGAGTGTTCAGCAACGGATTGGAACAATTTGGAAGAATGCTTAGGAAATGAATTTATATGTAACATTGCGTATGACAATGAATGGGCATATAAATTAACGGATATTGATGAAGATGATAACATATTTCATTCAGTTTATGAAAATGAAGATTTAACCAAATCTGTTGTAGGTGCTTATCGTATATTAGTAAATCTCTTTAGAGAGTGGGTTTTTAGTGAACTGGCTAATATTGATTTTCAAAAGGTAAAAAAATTAAGTAAAAAGCCATCCTTTAAGAAAAGTTTGTTCCTTTCATTTAATTATACATTAACATTGGAAAAACTGTATAAAATTTCAAGTAATAATATATGCCATATTCATGGGAATGCAGGTGATAGAAACACCAACATTTATTTTGGGCATGGGGATGATACTGAATTTAATGAGTTTGAACACTATATTGGTGTTACAGATGCTTATAATTCATTGAAGAGAGAGTTAAGAAAAAACACTAATCAAGCAGTAGTAGATAATATAAAATTTTTTCGTAAGTTATCAGGTATTAAAAAAATATATTCATATGGGTTTTCATTCTCGGATGTTGATATGATTTATTTGGAAGAATTGAGCAGATACGTAGATGTTAAGAAGGTAAGATGGTATTTTAATCAATTTGATTGGAAAAATAATATACAAAATGTTGAAAAGGTAAAGTGTTTGGGATTTAAAGTAAAGGTATGCAGGAGATGGAAAGACTCAAATGGAAATAGAATATAGTCAATAACTATTGATGTATTAGGGGATAAATAATAATTAAAAACGGGGTCTCTGTTATTTTTAATAACCGTGACCTCGTTTTTTTGATCTCTTAAAATGATGGTTGAACAACTAGACTTTGAGACCGAAAGATGGAAGAGTTTTGATTTTAACTAATATGTAAAATCGAATATTTTAGTGAACATAAGAATGCACTGGTAAAAATGCAAATTTTGCGATATAATATATTTAATATGGGTTGATTTCGCCCATACAACGTAGGAGGGATTATGGAAGGTAGACTAACATATTTTAATGTAAAAGATAAGTATGGAAAAGTAGATACTCGAAATAATGAATATGGTATACTGACCATTTATTTTCAAAGAATCCCTACGGATGTTCATGTTGATTGTACTGTGGAATTTGATGTTGTTACTAGCAGAATTACTGGTAAGCCGTATGCAAAATTTTTATCTGTAGTGGATAGAAATCAAGTGGTTTTTAATACCGAGGATAGAGAGTTGTGGTATATCTGGGGTGAGGATTTTGAAGCGGATTTTATTGAACGTGTTGTACCAAGAATTAATATTGATATAAGAAAAAATCCAGAAAAAGTAATACGTCCTTGGCTTATCGATTTATATGATTATACGAACGGTAAACCAGCAGATTTGAAAACACAAAATACACCGTTCTTCACAGCAGGAAAATATATGTATAATGGACAACCTTATAATCCACAATATACAGTTACCTTTAACAAAAAAGATTACGAAAATTATTTAAGAAATTACCCGGATTGTGATATTTACTTTTGGGTTCATTGGACTCAGTTATCCTATAAAGGATATAGAGTCCAAGACATGTATGGTGTTTGGAGAACGTCATTTTCAAGAATGGTTGAGAAAATTCAAAACAATGAAGTTGTATTACATGAATACCTACATAGGAAGGATGATGATCATAATGCAAAGGATAGTTATCTGTTTAATTTAGCTGATCAAACCGTTTTTGAAAGATTGTTATAAGAGGTATATTTTGAAACACCTTGTGAGACATTAAAAAACAAAGGAGAATTAACTATGGCATATGTATCATTTATTTCAGATGAAGATTTATTAAGATGTATCCGTGAGTTGCATCAGTCGTATGAGAGATGCAAAAGAAATTCAACAGTGACTAAGTTTTATTCTAATAAAGTGGATCCTATTAAATTCCATTTTGATATGGTGTTTAATGCTATTGACGAAGAAGCTTATATTAAATCAGAAATAGCACGTCAGGACGATAAGACCATATCAAATGCGATTGGCGTTTTTCAACAGTCTTTGTTAGGTTGTATTGAAGGAATTAATGATTTAGGTGTAGGTAATGGGTGCGATATTTCAAACGCAGATGGAACTATTTTCGCTGAGGTAAAAAATAAGCATAACACAATGAATAGTAGTTCTGCAGAAGCAACATTCCAAAAGTTACAGGCTGTAGCAGATAGTCATCCGAATGCAACTTGTTATTTGGTGCAGATTATTGCAAAGAATAGTATTGATGCGTTATGGGAAGGTTCATTCAATCATAAGTATTATTCTCATCCTAGAGTTAGAATTATTTCTGGGGATAGATTCTATACGCTGTTGACTGGAATTCCAAATGCATTCCAGCAGTTATGCGAAGCTATTCCGAGGGCAACGCAGGATTACTTAAATAGTATTGCAAATACCACTGTCGCCGGAACAACAAATGTATCTGTCTATAGTCAGTTATCCAATAATGCACAGAATAATGGTAGAACATTATTAGAGCAAGTTATGGCAGATAATTTCAGTACATATACTGGATTTTGACTTGACTTTTCAGAAAATAGAGAGAATATAGTAGTACCGCTAAATAGCGAGAAAAAAATACATGAATGGAGGATGCCAAAAATGGCATATAAATCGATTGAACTCTTTGCAGGAGCTGGTGGATTAGCTCTTGGATTGGAGCAAGCAGGATTTGAGCACATTGGTCTTGTTGAGTTTGATAAGTCTGCAGCAGACACCTTGACTCATAACAGACCCAATTGGAATGTCCTTTGTGAAGATGTAGAAATTGTTGCTGCAAGAGATTTAGAAGAAGAATTCAAAATTAAAAAGGGAGACCTTGATTTACTAAGCGGTGGTGCACCGTGCCAATCGTTTAGCTACGCAGGCAAAAGACTCGGTCTTGATGATGTTAGAGGAACCATGTTTTATCACTATGCAACTTTTTTACATAAGTTACAACCTAAGATGTTTTTATTTGAGAATGTTAGAGGCTTGTTAACACATGACAAAGGAAGAACCTATGAAACAATTTGCAATATTTTTAACGATGAAGGGTACACAATTCAATATAAGGTATTAAATGCATGGGATTATGGGGTACCTCAAAAGCGGGAGCGTTTAATTACAATTGGAATTCGAAATGATTTAGTAGAACAATGTGAATTTAATTATCCGGCAAAACATGAGTATAAACCGATTTTGAGAGATATTAAGCTAGAACAAAATCCTACGGAATGTGGAAAATACTCGGAGAATAAGAAAAAAATATTTTCATTAGTACCACCAGGAGGATATTGGAGAGATATTGATCCTGATATTGCAAAAGAATATATGAAAACTTGTTGGTATATGGGTGGAGGAAGAACAGGGATTTTAAGAAGGCTTAGCCTAGATGAACCATCGCTCACTGTTTTAACAACACCACAAATGAAGCAGACAGATAGATGTCATCCAATTGAAGTTAGACCATTTAGTGTTAGAGAAAATGCTCGAATTCAAACATTTCCAGATGAATGGGAGTTCATGGGTACGATTGGAGCAAAATATCGTCAAGTAGGGAATGCTGTTCCATGTAATTTGGCAAAAGAAATTGGTCTTGAGTGTGTAAAAACATTGGATATGTTACTGTAGTTATTTCAAATATTTACCGCTGTGGAGAAATACTTCATAGCGGTATTATTGTTATATGTAGGAGAAAATAATGAGAACAATGCTATTGAGTTTTAAGCCTAGTGTATATGAGAAAATTAGGACCGGGATAAAGATATTCGAGCATAGAAGATCATTCCCAAATGAGCCAATAAAGGCTTATATGTATGTTAGCAGTCCAATATGTGCAATTACCGGGATAGTATATTTGGGAAGAAGACATGAGCTTAAAGATTGGGAGCGGGAATTTGTAAGTGATAAGGATGCTGTAGAAAGAATAAAAAAATATAGAGAATTGTATAATTATGCGATGGAGATTGTAGAATTTCAGGAAACAACAGAAATCTTATTATCACAGTTGAGAACCGACATTGAAGGTTTTATTGCTCCTCAAATGTATTATTACTTAGATGGAAAACCTTTATTAGCATATCTTGAAGATAAGCTTGAGAGTAAAGAAATAAATATAAAACATACCTTTGAAAATATTACTTCGTCACAGGTGTGTGTTCATTAGAGTGAGGATTTGATATGAAGAGAACACAAGAAATAGAATTAACAAATATGTGCCTTGTGTATAATGAATCGTCGATTTTGGTTCAAGAAAAAGTGGGGACAAGACATTTGGGTGGCTTAGTATTCCCAGGAGGTCATGTTGAAGAAGGAGAATCATTAAGGGATTCTATTATTCGTGAAATCAAGGAAGAAACAGGACTTACTATTTCAAATCCGCGACCTTGCGGATATAAAGATTGGATACAAGAAGATGGTACAAGATATATAGTACTTTTGTATAAGACAAATCAATATTCCGGAGAGATACTTGCATCAGATGAAGGTAGAGTATTTTGGCTCGATAGAAACGATATCACGGATGCAAATCTTATATGGAACATGAGAGAACTACTGGAAATTTTTGAGTCAGATGATTATAGTGAATTCTTTTTCAGGGTAGGTGTAGACATAAATCCAAATAAGAATAACCTGTTAGGATAGAGAGGAAAGTTATGTCGGAAGTGATAATATTAAATAAAGATAATCCTGCTGTTAAATATCTTTGCACCAAAGACAAACGTCTGTCTAAAGTTATTGATACAATTGGGGAAATATCATATCAACCACATGATGATGGATATGCTTTCCTTATACATGAAATAATAGAACAGATGCTATCAATTAAAGCAGGTGCTGTGATTTATAGTAGACTTCAAGTTTTATGTGATAATAATATTTGCCCGGAAAAAATAGCTGGATTTACAGATAAGCAAATTAAAAGCATAGGGACAGCAAATTCTAAAGTTTCTTATATTAAGGGAGTTACAGAGGCTGTTCTGAATGAAAATTTAGTATTATCTGATTTACAGAATTTATCCGATGATGAAGTTATAAAAAACTGACTTCGTTACGTGGCATAGGTTTATGGACAGCAAAAATGTATCTCATTTTTGTTTTGAATAGACAGAATGTTTTACCTGTTGAGGATGTTGCTTTTTTGCAATCGTATAAATGGCTGTATAAGACTGATGATATTTCAAAGGATTCGGTTATGAAAAAATGTAAAAAATGGAGTCCATATTCATCAATTGCGGCTAGATATTTGTACCGAGCATTAGATACCGGCTTAACAAAGAATGAGTTTTATCTTTATAAATAAAATGGTACAATAATAATTAGGTGTTATGAAAGCACGAGATTAAGGTAAGGAGGTGCAGAACTATGGTATGCTTTGGTTCTTTATTGAAGACGTTGATGACAAGTACACAGGCGGGAGTCCAACAGCAGGATGTATGTTCTGAACTGATTATGGCGGTCGGCGGAGATAGTATTATTGGTGATCATACAAAAATTACAAGACTTCGTGATAGTCAAGCAAATGTACCAGATGAAGCTGTTAACGGAGCAAAAAATGTGGTATTCGAAGATGTTGCCAGTAGATTAAACGGAGATCTTCTGTCAAAATTTATATTAGAGGATAGAATACCTGTTATAGTTCTTGCACTTAAGGATATTCTTAGCAGAGATAGAATAGGCATAAGTACGCATATTGGAAAATATAGTAAATCAGAATTATTATGTATGGTGGATGTTGATGCAGCAGAGTTTTTAGCTAGTTTTCTAATATATACTTGTGCAGAAGTTAAAAATAGAAATGGGAATGGAAAAACAGATTTTATAACGAAAGATTATGTAGATGCGTTTGAATCCCAAAGACATTCAATTCATATTGTTACTGCACCTGTTATCAGAACACAACAACTTCAGTCTACTTTAAATAGGGACGATTTTGACCAGATATTTATTGAAAGTGAAGGAGCAGGGCAGCTTAATAATCCAAACTACAGTCAAGTCAGACTGTTCTATCTTGACATCGAAAATAATGAATTTTCATATGATTGTCTCGATGATTTCCTTATTGATAATATCGGTTATTATGTTCTTTCAAGAACAGAAATGCAGAATTTGCGTGACAGACATAAAGAACATTCTGCCTGCCTACGGGCTATTCGTGCAATGAATCAGCATGGAGCACCAGGTGAAAAGGGAACAGGTAATGATTTGGGAGAGGTTATGGTATATGCTTTTCTTGAAGATGTACTGGGCGCACCCAAGATATTTACAAAGGCTGAAATTGTTGGAGGTACTGCGGTAAGCAGAACCGATGGAGTGCATTTACTAAAATTAAATGATGGTGGAAAAGACAAGTATCAGCTTGTTCTTGCCACATCGGATATAACTGGAAATATTAAGAATGCCGTTGACTCTGTAATGCGGCGATTAGATGATATAGTAAGTGTTACAGGAAATGAGAGAAAAATGGTAGATAGAGCAGTATTATCAAGTAGTTTTGATGTCGATACTACTTCATATTTGAAGAGAATATTGATACCATCAAGGGCTACATCTGGAAGACCAGATATTTCATTTGGAATTTTTATAGGGTATTCATTGGGCATAGATCCTTCGCAATACGACAATGATACCTACAGAAGTAAAGCAATGGAAAAGATGAAACAGGATGTAGAGGATATTGCACCATATATTAGCACACAACTGGCAAATGCTTCCATTGCAAGCAATAGTAACATAACTAATCATTCATTTTATTTTTACTTTATGCCCTTTGATGATGCAGACAATGATAAAGATAAAATAATGCAGAACTTGTTAAGTGGAGGTATAGGCAATGGGACAATATAAAAATACACTTGGACAAGCTATATATGATGATTTAGAGAATAATACATATTTAAAAGAAATCTATGAGAATATTTTATATAACTATGGGGCGAGAGTGTTTAGCAATCAAGGTAATGACGATATAGTAGAAATGCCAGTTGATATTGACGATGCCCTTAGGTTTGCAGATTTATTGTCTAATTCCACACATCCAACAAAAAGTGATACACATAAGATAATGGCTCAGGAGATGGTTGCTTTATTACAGGAAATTCACCCAAAGGATGCAAGAATATCTTATTATTTATCGGGAGTGCTATCTAATATAGGTAATTATAGAGGACTTAGTTTGGCAAAAAACAAGGAGACGGTGACAAAAAAACTCTTTATGGATAGACTGTGCCAGCAGTATGATATGGATAAAATGCGTATTCCGGCTGATGGAGATAAACAGTTCTTTCGTTCACAGGCTAAAGTTTATGAGCATTTATCTGATCAGTACTTTAGTTATTCGGGACCAACATCTATGGGAAAGTCCTTCATTATGAGAATGTTCATAAAACAGCAGATTCTGGAAAAGAAAAGAGAAAATTACGCTATTATAGTTCCAACAAAAGCTCTTATAAATGAGGTAAGTGATAAAATAATAAAAGATGATTTAAAGAAAATGTTGGAAGAATATAATTATAGAGTTGTGACAGCCGGAGGAGACATTGCTTTAAAGCAAGCACATAATTTTATATTCGTTATGACACCTGAACGATTCCTGTATTATTTGATTGATAATCCTACCAAGACTATAGAATATTTGTTTATTGATGAAGCACATAAAATATCCTCTATGGATGATAGAAGTTCATTTTATTATAAAATTGTCGAAATGTTGTCAGCAAGAGAATGTAAACCACATATTATATTCGCATCACCTAACATTCCAAATCCAGAGGTATATCTACAATTAATAAGTGATGAAGAATGTGTGACTGCAATGGGAATATCATCTACATATTCGCCTGTAAGTCAAATGAAATATATTGTGAATTATGATACGCATGAAATACGTATGTTTAATCCACAGAAAAAAGAGACTACTTTTATTAGAGGATTAAGAGAAAATGAGAACTTTACTTCACTCTTGAATAATGTAGGCTGTAATTCACAAAATATAGTATTTTGCAGTGCTATTGGACAGGCTGTTGCAATGGCACTTGAATATGCAGAATCGTTGCAAGAATATGACAATGATGACTTAGAAAAGATATCAAAGGAAATCAAACAGGAAGTTCACTCAGAATATTATCTTGCAGATATTATAAAAAAAGGTGTAGCTTATCACATTGGATACTTGCCAACAACAATTCGATTGCGTATTGAAGAACTATTCAGACAGGGTCTTATAAAGACGCTTTTCTGTACCAGCACATTGGTAGAAGGTGTTAATCTTCCAGCAGATAATTTATTTGTTACAAATTATAAAATTGGAAGAGCTGGCATGGATGCTATTGATTTTAAGAATCTTGTAGGAAGAGTTGGAAGAATAGAGTTTAATTTATATGGGAATGTTTTCCTTATCTGTAATGAAAAGGTAAAGGAAGAAAAATTTGTAGAATTATTGAAAAAAGAAGCTCCTGAGCAGAAGCTTTCTATTGATTCTGGATTGACAAAGCCACAGAAGAGAGAAGTTGTTCAAAGCCTTTTGGAAGGACAGGTTGAAATACCACGACATCCCAAGAATCAGACAAATGATAGCTATGCATTAATGAGAAAGTTTTCTATTTTATTGCTGAACGATATTATGAAAAACAGAGACTCTAGAGTTATGAAAGAATTTTCAGATTTTTTGGATTCTGAAACTACTGCACAGATAAAGAGAAACTTTCAGAAGGAAGAAAGTACACTTGATGATGATATAAATGTATCGGTGGATCAGGCTCGTAATTTACAAAGTGCAGTAAACCAAAATTTATCATATCCAGTTTTGACAGGGGATACATCAACAGATTATGCGAATCTTGTACAATTTTTAGAGCAACTTTGTAGAATATATAAGTGGGAACAGTATGAACCGAGAACACTTGGACATCGAAATAAAAGCACAGGTTCTCATGGTATGTTGAGGTGGTATGCTGTAATTCTTCTTCAATGGATAAATGGTTATGGGTTAAATTATATTATCGAGAGAGCATTAGAATATAAGAGGAATACACCAGGTTCCACAGTTAAAGATAAAGATGGATATTCATATGTTGCTTACAATGATTCAAAAGAGCATAGAAATGCAGTAATGGCAGAAGTGCTTGATGTTATAGAGAATATTGTAACTTTTAGAATATCAAATTATTTCCTGAAATTTTCCAATGCTTGTAAGCAGAGAGAAAATGTTGAAGAACTTGGAAATGATTGGTATGAATATGTTGAGTACGGCACGACAAATCAGATAAGCATATTATTACAGAAATGCGGTTTTACTAGAGAAACATCAAGATTTATAAAACAAAATAAAGAAATGTATATTGAAATTGACGCAAATAATGTGATGCGTATTAGAAAAACTCTTCTGAACTGTGACAGAGAATCTGTTCGACAAGAAGTAGACAGAGTTATTTATAATATGCCAGAAATGTTTGTTTAAAATCAAAGTTATTGAGGTTATTGCTATGTGAGGCAATAGCCTCTTTTTTTATGCTCATTTTTGTGTAAGTACTGTGTAAGTTTGTGTAAGTCAGGAGCAATTACAAATGGAAAATCAGATTCTATAATTAAATTGTAAAGAGGAATGGCTATGAAATGTAAATAGCCCTTATTCTCTTATTCTCCATTTGTATTTTCATAAGAAGTTAAAATTTAAAGAGAGAATATAGAATATAAGAAATTTAGACTTTGGGTTTTGAGATGGTTTCACAGAGGATGTGATGCCATCTGAACATCCAAAAGGATAGTTCAAATAAAAAATATTAAAAGCCAAATGGCGCGCGACATTGGGCGAGGATAAATAAAATTCAATTTAACAATAAACGGTAAATATTGAATTTTATAAAATCTCGTCTTGTTGTCGTGCCATAGACGAAATTATTTGTCCTCGCTCAGTGCGAACGCTGAAAGGCGGAAAGAATGAGGACAAATAATATGACAAAGAAAGAAAATAAGAATCAGGAACCCGTTAACGCAGCACTTAATTATGCACATCCGTATTTCGTACCGATTGATGATGGGGACGAAGCAACAATCAAACACTATAAAAATAATGATGTACCAGTTGCTCATATTGCACTGCCTGGTCGGATGAAACATTACTACGCAGTGTTTGATGCAGATACACATGAAGAGGCAGATCTTATGAACAGAACATTCAATACCTGGGAGAAAAGAAATGCTCGTTATGAAAAAGCAAGGATGGAAAATGAAACATCCTATGAAAAGTTGTTAGATGATGGTTACGAACCATCAGATAGTAACACAAATCCAGAAGAGATTATTGCATATAAGGTTGTAATGAATGCTCTTAACGAGGCGTTGGACGAGTTATCTGAAGAAAAACTTTGTGCTTGCAAAATGGTAGCTAATAAAGAACCACAACGTAAGGTAGCAGATGAACTTGGTATTTCAAGACGTACATTAAGAAATCGTAAAGACGATGCAATGTTAGAACTTGGAAGAAAAATGAACATTTATAGATAATGAGAAGAACCCTTATGGCAGGCACGAATGTCATAAGGGTTCTTTTGGGTTAATCTTTTTTATAAAATGCTGTTTCGTAGCCATCTGCACGAAGGAGCAAAGGTGCAAGAAATATTAAATAAATTTTGTGGTATGAATTAATTGTATCAATATAAAAAAATGTTATAATGTAAATATAGTATTGAGCGTAAAACAAAAGGAGGATATAAAATGACTATAAGGAAAATGGTATCTGCATTACTTATATGTGCAATGATAGTGACAAGTGTATCTGTTATTCCAACAAAGGCGGCTACACCATTAGATACGTTAAATGAATTAATTAGTACAGGAAGTACAATATCTGACTCAAAAGGGGCAAGTGCATTAACATGGGCAACAAAGGTTGATACCTTTATTAAAAACCAAAATGATTGCATTTTTGCTAGTAAAATAGAGGGTTATTGTAGTGACGTACAGTTTTTTGCAAACGTAGATTCTCAAAATTTAAGAAATAAAATTGTTGGACATTTAATGAGCTATAGGGATACAATCAATGGAACGAACCCTGTTACAATTCAGAGTGTTATTTCAGAAGGTAATTCTATAACAGATACGGCGAGTGCCAAGGCTTATAAATGGGTTGGAAATGTAAATATTATAAATGAGAGATATCCTAATTCAAGTGTTTACTCTAATCTAAAAGAGACTGTTTCAAACTTACAATTTTATAGTAAAATAGATGATCAAAATATGGCAAATAAAGCTATGTCATATTTGAGTATATTGGAAGAAGAGATACCAATAAGTTCAACTTTATATGCGATAAAAATAAAAAATCAGCCTTATATCACATCTTATTTAGAAGGTGAAAAATTTAATGCATCAGGTCTTGTAGTTGAAGCAACGTATTTAGACAGATACAAAAACGGAACAACTGGTTATTCTTATAAAGATGTTGATGGATATACAGTTAACACAACAACACCATTAAAGTGTAGTGACTATAATTGGACAGTAACCTATACAGAAAATGGTATAACAAAAACAACAGCAGTTTCAATTACAGTAAATCCAATAGAAGTAGGTAGGACACTTAAAAGTATTTCCATAGATAATAAGCCGACCAAGTTGGTATATAATGAGGGAGAATATTTCGATAAATCAGGAATGAGTGTAAGTGCAAGTTTTAATGTAAACTGGTCAAATGGTAGTATTACCACAGTGACAGAAAAGAATGTTGCATTTACTGTTGATACAAAAGCATTGTCAGCAACGGATAAATATATCATTGTTAAATATACATATAATGGAGTGACCAAAAATGCAAATGTTGATATAACGGTAAATCCTTATGTTACTAAAAGAGAACTTGATAAATTATATATTGTCGATTATCCGACTAAAATATCATATGTGGAAGGTGAAAAATTCAATCCGACAGGTATGATAGTAGGGGCAACATATAAGGAAATATGGACAAACGGAACGGTAGAATATAGTAATGTTGAAAATATCAATTATTCTATTAATAATGTAAATAAGCTTACACCTAATACAAAATATGTTACAGTTAGTTATACAGAAAATGGAGTGACAAAAACATTAAATGTAAATGTAGATGTATCGAAGATTGTCCCACCTGCAGTTAAGAAAATTTCAAGATTTAAAGCAAAAATTAAGGGAAAGAAGATTAAACTCACATGGAAAAAGATGGGAAAAATTAATGGGTATCAGATACAGATAAGTAAGTCATCATCTTTTAGTTCGGCGAGTACGATAAATGTATCTAAAAAAACTGTTTTATATAGCAAGAAATTAGCAAAGGGGAAAAAATATTATTTTAGAATTAGAGCTTTTGCAAATTATAAAGATGGAACAGGAAAGAATAATAAGTCATATGGTAAATGGGTAAAAATAAGTAAGATAATTAAATAGTAAAAATGAGCAATGGCTATCGCAATATAAACTGCGATAGCCATTATTTTAATCCTTCTTATAAAACTCACATTCATATCCATCTGCACGTAACAGTAGCCCTTTCATCCAACTTGGTGTTTTTCCCATAATAGAACATAACGCATTAAGCTCCACATTCCTTGGACATTCGATGATTAATTCGTCATGAACGTGTCCGACTATTCTGTAATCACGTAATCTCTTCATTGAGGCACACAAGATGTCACGACTGATTGCCTGAACAATATTTTCTACAAATTTAGGACCATACGATTCAATGCGTTCCCACTTCTTATTTGTGCCGATACCTTCATATGTGACGGATTCACCACCGAATTTGTTCTCACCAATCTTGGGCTTTACATAACATAATCGTCTGCCAGATGGAAGAACGATGAATAACATACCGCTTTGATACACAAATCTGATACTGTGTGTTTCCGTGGCGGTACGTTGCTTAATGGCTGTTTTAACACAACGGTCAACATCCCACCATAACTGAACGATATTAGGATTTGAGGCTCTCCATGAGTCAACTAGTGGCTGTAATTCATCTTCGGACAGTCCCATATCTAATGCCCCCATAGAAGTTAAGGCACCGACTGAGCCACCATATCCAAGGGCAAGTTCTGCAATTTTGCCTTTCTGACGGAGGTGTCCATTAACACCTTGCTTTTCAACAGGAACATGGAACATTGCTGATGCAGAGGCGCAGTAGATGTCACCGTTTTCTTTAAACACTTTCATACGCCAGTTCTCTTTTGCCAGAAAAGCAATAACACGGGCTTCAATGGCAGAAAAGTCAGATACACAGAACTTATATCCTGGCTTTGGAATAAAAGCAGTACGGATAAGCTGTGAGAGGACATCCGGTACATCATCGTAGAGCATACTCATAAGTTCATAATCTCCTGATTTTACAATGTCCCTTGCATCTTCCAAATCGGTCATGTGGTTCTGAGGCAGGTTTTGTAGTTGAATGATGCGTCCAGCCCATCTGCCAGATCTGTTTGCACCATAGAATTGGAACATACCTCTCGCACGACCATCGGCACACACAGAGTTTTGCATAGCCTGATATTTTTTTACAGATGATTTTGCAAGTTGCTGACGAAGTCTCAGAACATCTGCAATATCGGATGGAACTGTCTTAAGGAGTTCAAGAACAGCTTTTTTATCAAGAGAATCTGTTTGTATGCCCTTGGACACAAGCCAATTTTTCATCTGTACTACAGAGTTTGGATTCTCAAGTTCTGTTTTAGTTTTTAATGTTCCCATAAGTCTTGCTTTGCTAAAAGTATCAAACTTGATTGCATTTGTTACAATATCCATATCAAGCAGTATGCCACGGTCATTAATTTCCTGGTCTATATGATATTCATCCCATACATTGTCTGGCACAGGAAAATGGGAAAGTTTTTGTTGAATGGACGTTTCTACCTCAACATCCCTCTTGTTATATTTCTTGAACAGTTCCCATTTGTCTGGAGCATCTAATGGCATATTTCTTGTTCTGCCACCGTTAACCTTTGTAGGTTTGCAAGGAACACAGAAATAACGTATGAGATCCTTGCCTTCTTTAAGTTTCTGTTGTTCAAGTCCAAGAACAGAACCAACTCCTTCGAGTGAAAGTGGAAGTCCCATATAAGCTGACCAAATCATACTGCATTTCCATGATGAAGGAGATAAGTAATTACTCACAGAATCTTCAGATGTATCATAACTTTTGAAGTATTCTGGATAGTTGCGTTTAAGCCAGTAGGAGAGAAAGATTCTCTCAAACGAAGCATTAAATGCCCATTTTATTACGGAATCATCAGTGAGTGCTTTAAGTATGTAATCAGGGATTTCCTCACCACTTGCCACATCAACTACAATGATTGGTTCATCATTGATGGAGTAACCAAACAGAAGAACTTCGGCATCTGAAGATTCGGCATATGGATATACACCATATTTTATTGGCACACTTGAGAAAGTTTCTAAGTCGATAGATAATTTTTTGATTTCGGGAATTTGCATATTTTGCCTCCTTTACAAATAAATGGCAGATGAAACACCTGCCATATGATTTATTTTACTCTTTTATTAGAAGAGTCATTTTGTTTTGGTTGGTCTTTTCTAGGACACAGCATATGGAAAAATTTAATACATATTCCAATGAGCCATTTCCATACTGTTATAAGAGCAAGGATAAAAAGTACCAGTGCAAATGCAGATACTGTAAAATCAATTGCTTTGCTAATAAAAGTTGAGATTAAATCCATTGTCATTAATTGTCACCTGCCTTTTCTAATGTGTTGCCTGTTCCTTTTTTGGTTTTATGTTTGTGTTTTTTTGTTGCAATTAAGTCAGTAATCATAATTATGATGGAAGAGATTAGCCATCCTACATTTATACCAAAACATACTGATAACATAATTTGTTCAATAATTGTCATTACATTTTACTCCTTTAAGAATTAACCGGCAGCAGTTAAACCACTGCCAGTTGGGTTAATAGTTACATATTAAGCAAGAAAATCGTCATCGTCTTCGGTAGCGAAGTCAGCTTCAGCACTTGCCTTACCACCAAGAGGCTCACCATCTCTTAATTTCTGAAGATTATTGAGACCACAGGCAATACCACGATTACCGTTTACATTGAATGCGTAGAAGTTGATTGATGCTCTACCATAAATGCCAGAATACATTTCAGAACGTTCGATAATAGGCTGTCTGTTTGCATCTACAATACCTGGAGCAGAAGCAGAGTTAGCATTAACAAAGTAACTGTTAGAATATGCTTCATCATCAGGTCTTTCAATGTCACCATCACGAAGTGGATTCTTGATTGATGTAAGAGGTGGTACTGACTTACCGCTACCTTTAAGCTTTGACTGACCTTCCTCATAGGCAGCCTGAATGGCAGCTTTAATTTTATTGATTGTAGAAGTATCATCCTTTGGAATGATGAGTGAAACCGAATATTTAGGTTTACCACCATCTACTGCTTTTGCTTCCCAGGCGTTAAGATATGAGAATCTTGTATCAGGTCCTGTAATTACCTTTGTTGGTAATCTAAATGTTCCATATTTTTTTGTATTTGTCTTAATATCCATTATTTTGTCCTCCTAATTTTCTTTAAAATCATCTATTGCTGTGTTTAGTGCCTGGTGTTTGTCCGATTCAGGCACAAGTGTTGGTTTACCTTGTGGCTTCTCAATTAATCCACCAAGGAGTTCGTTGAACTTTGTTTTGCCAAGAAGTGAAGTCATTGCAGTGATACCGAGAAGTTTTTTCTCGTATGGATCATATCCGGCATTTAATACAGCAGTTGCAACAGCATCTGCATCCACGTATCTGCGATTGGATTTTCCTGCTACTACCTTATAACCATCATAATGAGTGCCACTTAAGGCCTGACCAAGTGCATACACTTTTATGTCATTTACCCACGCTATGAGGTCATCTACCTTTGGCAGGATAGCTGCAATTTCTGCATCTTCAAGAGTGGCAGGCATAGCAAAGTCATATTTTGCAAGTTCAAGATTATACTCTGCCCGTTTACGGCAGGTAGCCTTAATCCTGCAGAAGGTACAATGCTCACCTGCTTTAAACTCGCCACCACCTTCATATGCTAACTTGGCGGTTGGTGCAAGGACTGTGTCTGCCCATGTGAGAAGATCAGACTTTGACATAGTATAGGTGGAAACATTATTCCTTCGTGGCTGAAAGATGGTCATTTTTATGGTCTTAATGTCATATATCCCATCGTAGATATCAATGGCACCTAAGGCGTAACACATCATTTGTGGGTTATGCTCAGCGTCAACAAGAACACCTAGACCATATTTAAAGTCGATGACGTGAAGTACTTCATCTGCCACAATAAGACAGTCACCTGTTCCAAATCCATCTGGAACCCATCTAGAAAAGTCCAGTTTCTGCTCCACGAGTACGAGAGGGTCAGCACATAACGTTTTCGCTTCTTCGTACTGTTCCATGACGAAGTTCCTATATTCCTCAGTGCAGTTTTCCATCTCGACATCATAGAATTCAAGATTTTCAGTTGGATTATTTCTATCATAGCCAAGGGCTGACAAGACTTTGTATTCACATAGTTCGTGAGCATCAGTTCCTTGCTGAGCATAAGGACTTGCTCTGTCTCGTGTGTTTTCACATAACCTTGCTGATGGTGGGCAATTTAGCCATTGCTTGCTGGATGAAGCAGATAATAGTGCGTGTTTAGGCATTGCCTATCACCTCCAGAGCAGCTAAAACTTCTGGGTACTTATCAACAGGGATGCCAGAGAGTGTACTATCAGATGAGTATTTTGCCACAATGCCTTTAACGTCAGCTTTGTACTTGCCGGCATCAGCTTTTGACATTTGAGCAAGTTTTGCTCTGACCTCTTCCTTGGTATAAATAGTAGATTCCGTTGCCGGAGCAGTCTGTGCTTTCTTTTCTTCCTTTACGGGCTTGTCCTTTCTTACGGTTTCAGGTTGTTCTGCATTCTCAGATGAGTAGTACTGACTGAGTTTGGAAAAGTCATCGGCTATTGCCCTATACAGTTTTGCTAATTCCTTATTTTTCATTTGCATTTGCCTCCTTTGACATATATTTGGCTGTGATTTTCTTTGCAAGCTGTCTTGAAATGACGCTTATTGCAATCAGTACATCAGAAATTTCCATATCAAGTGCGTTATCACTGATTGCCGTGTTTTTTGTTTTTGTCATGCTTGACATCTCTTTACCTACCTTTCTGAAGGAGTTTCTTTTCCCTTCACAATCCAATGGATATGAATTAAAAAAATGGGCGGTAACTTTTTTTAGAGAGATTTAAGTTCCTTTTCCCTTCACTATCTAATGGATATGAATTTGAAAAATGGGCGGTAACTTTTTCAAAGAGATTTGAGTTCCTTTCCCCTTCATTTACTAATGGACAGAGAAGACAATGTCGGGCGATATGTTTTTGAAGAAATGTGAATTTGTATTTGACATTAATAAGGAAGAAACAGCATCAAAGAAAAAATTTTCATAAGAGTATCCGCCCATTATAAGAAATACTGTCCATTGGATGTTGAAGGGAAAGATAGAACCCTACCATTTAACGAAAGGAGATAGTTTTTATGGGAATAGGTTATAGAAACCCAGAAGGCTATGCTGATCCCGTGCCATATCAGGCAATTTCTAATATGGATAAGGAACAGAAGCGTTATATGCCAATGGTGTATATCTGTTCAGCATATAGCGGTGATATGGAATGTAATGCAGATAAAGCCAGACGGTATAGCAGATTCGCTGTAGATACAGGAAGGATTCCGATAGCACCACATTTGTTACTTCCTCAGTTTTTGAAAGAAGAGTCAGAGCGTGAACTTGCAATGTTCATGGATATTGCGATTCTTTCTAAATGTAAGGAGTTGTGGGTGTTCGGAAAGCCGACAACAGGAATGTTAAACGAGATAGCTTATGCAAAGCGTAAGCAGATGACAATTAAATACTTTAATGAAGATTGCAAGGAGGACGATTAAATGCAGATGACATTATGTTGTGCGACCTGTGTAGGGAAAGCTGCTAACTGCATTTATCCCAATAAGGTAGTTGTGGATAATGTAGCAGATATGGAATCGGCAGTGGAATTTGACCATGTGTGTGCCACATACACAGGTAATCGCAGAGGTAACAGCAACTTTATGGAATCAGATGTAATTCCAATGGATATTGACAATGACCACAGCGATAATTCTGAAGATTGGATTACAGAGGATAAGATGGAAGAACTATTTGGAGATGTGGATTATGTGTTGGTACCGAGCAGACACCATATGCTTGCAAAGGAGGGCAAATCAGAACGTCCAAGATATCATGCATATTTTCCTATTGAGAAATGTAATGATTCAGCACAGTATACTGCAATGAAAACAGCAATTCAGAAAGCCTATCCGTTCTTTGATGACAATGCCCTTGATGCTGCAAGATTTTTATTTGGTGCAACAACAGGAGAGGTTATCTGGCATGAAGGGTGGATGAGCATTATGGAAGTGGTAGCAGATGCAGAGCCAGAAACCGATGATGGAGATTTCGATGATGGTTTTGTCGGTGGTTCTATTACAGAGGGAAACCGTAATAAGACATTATCTCTCTTTGCCGGAAGAGTTCTGAAGAGATACGGAGAATGTGATAAAGCACATGAAGTATTTATGGAACAGGCAGCAAAGTGCGAACCACCTCTTGAGAATACAGAACTCTCAACTATCTGGTTTTCAGCACTTAAATTTTTTAGAAATAAGATAAGTGGCAGTAGTGGATATGTTCCACCAGACCAGTATAATAATGATTTCGGTGTAGAGCCAGGTTCGTTAAGACCGGAGGATTACTCAGATATTGGACAGGCAAAAATCCTGTCAGCTACATATGGAGATGAACTGAAACATACGTCAGCAACCGATTATATAAGATATGACGGAGAAATATGGGTGGAAGATAAGCAGATGGCTGTGGGAGCCTGTGTGGAGTTTCTCGATTTACAGTTACAGGATGCAAATGATTATATGGAAACAGCAAAGAAAGCACTTGTTAAAGCAGGCTATCCAGAAGAAACCGTAAACCAGGGTTCAAAGGTTCTTGCTAAAGAATGGGACATTAAGCCTGATGATATGCCACTTTTTTATATGCTTGTTGGAGCAGAAAAGTACCTTGCTTTTACGATGAAACGCAGGGATTACAAATATATTACCTCGGCACTGAATGTGGCAAAGTCCATGCTTGGCATTAAGGTATCAGACCTTGATAAGAATCCAAATCTGCTGAACACACCATATGCAACTTATAATCTGGAACTTGGTATGGCAGGAGAACAACCACATGATCCATTTGACCTGATTACAAAAATTGCGGAATGTTCTCCAGGAGATGAAGGAATGGATATCTGGCTTGAGGCACTTGATACATTCTTTTGTGGTGATGCAGAACTTATCGAATATGTACAGAAGGTCATCGGACTGGCTGCAATCGGTAAAGTGTATGAGGAATTCATTATTATTGCTTACGGGGATGGTGCTAATGGCAAGAGTACGTTTTGGAACACAGTAGCAAGAGTCCTTGGAACTTATGCAGGTAAGATTTCATCGGATATTCTTACGATGGGAAATAAAGTAAATGCACAGCCGGAGATGGCAGAGCTTAAGGGCAAGCGTCTCATCATTGCATCTGAGATGCAGGAAGGTGTGCGTCTTAACACAGCAATGGTCAAGCAGTTATGTTCTACTGATGAAATACAGGCTTGTAAGAAATACAAGGATCCGTTCCATTTCGTTCCTTCCCATCAAGTGGTACTTTACACGAACCACCTGCCAAAGGTCGGTGCGAATGATGACGGTATCTGGAGAAGATTAAAGGTAATTCCGTTCAATGCAAAGATTAAGGGTAATTCCGACATCAAGAACTATGCTGATTATCTTTATGAGAAAGCAGCACCTGCAATCATGAAGTGGATTATCGAGGGAGCAGAAAAGGTAAGCAAAGCTGACCATAAAGTATCTGATCCAATATGTGTGGAAGATGCAGTAGAAGCATATCGTGAGGATAACGACTGGCTTGGACATTTCCTTGCAGATTGCTGTGAACTGGGTTCAAATTTGGAAGAAAAATCGGGAGAGTTTTATCAGCAGTATCGTGCCTACTGTATTCAGAGTGGTGAGTATGTTCGTAGTACAACCGATTTTTATGCAGCAATTGAACAGGCAGGATTTTTCAGACACAAAACAAATAAGGGAAGTTTCGTGCAAGGCGTGAAACTCAAATCTGGAAGTGATTTCATTTAGTGTCCTGTAAGTGACAGTCGGTGATAGTCATTTTTAGGTGGTGACAGTCAAATACATACTTTTATGAGTTTGGCTCATAATTGCACAAACCCTTATTTTAAGCCATTTGTGATAGTCATTATACTCTCTACCAAAAGTTGCCTATAGAGAAAAATAATAAAAAATCCCTATAGAGAAGTTTGGAAAAAGAGTATCTTGACCATCACAGTTACAAAAATTGATGGGAGGGTCATTGATGAGAGAAAAGACCATAGAACATAAATTAGTAAGTGAAGTAAAAAGACGTGGAGGCATTTGTCCTAAGTGGGTCTGCCCATCCTTTGATGGGATGCCCGACCGATTGGTATTTTTACCAGGAAGGCATTTCGGGATGGTGGAGGTGAAAGCACCAGGCGAGAAACCGAGACCTTTGCAGGTGTCCAGACACAGATTATTACAAAGATTAGGCTTTAAGGTGTATGTCCTTGATGCCTTGGAAGATATAGGAGGAATACTTGATGAAATTCAAACCACATAATTATCAACAATATGCAATTGACTTTATAGAAACACATCCAATAGCAGCAATACTGCTTGATATGGGAATGGGAAAGACATCCATAACACTTATGGCAGTGGAATATCTGATGTATGAGATGTTCGAGATCTGCAAGGTACTTGTGGTATGCCCTTTGCGTGTTACCAGAACATGGAAAGATGAAATGGAAAAATGGGAACAGCTTAGAGGTACAAGATATTCCATAGTAACGGGAACTGTTGCACAAAGGAAGAAAGCACTGGCAACAGATGCAGACATTTATATCATCAATCGAGAAAATGTACCGTGGCTTATAGAAAAAAGCGGTGTTCCATTTAATTTTGATATGGTTGTGATTGATGAATTATCATCCTTCAAAAATTATCAGACAGCAAGGCATAAGGCACTTATGAGGGTTCGACCATTCATAAAAAGAATCGTGGGTCTTACTGGAACACCTGCAAGTCAGGGACTTATGGATTTGTTTGCAGAATTCAAGGTGTTAGATTTTGGAGAACGTTTGGGTCGCTTTATCGGACAATTCAGACTTAATTACTTCAGACCAGATAAAGTTAATGGAAATATTGTGTATTCATATAAACTTCTTCCCGGAGCAGAGGAGAAGATTTATGAGAAGATACAGGACATCACAATTTCCATGAAAGCAGTGGATTTTTTAGACATGCCAGAACTTATTAATACAGAGTATCCAGTGTATCTGGATGAGAGTGAACTGGAGAAATATGAAGGTCTTAAGAAGAATTTGATTTTTTCTACTCCAGAGTATGAGGTTACGGTGGCCAATGCAGCATCCCTTGTTAATAAGTTGTCTCAGATGGCAAACGGAGCAGTTTATACAGATGATGAGAATATTATGACACTTCATGAAAAAAAGCTGGATGCTTTAGAAGACATCATTGAATCAGCCAATGGCAAACCACTTCTTGTGGCGTATTGGTTCAAGCATGATTATACAAGAATCGTGGAGCGACTTAATAAAATTGGTGTGAAATATATGAAGATAGATTCAGATGAGAGCATTACAAAATGGAATAACAGAGAGATCCCTGTTGCATTGATTCATCCTGCATCAGCAGGACATGGACTTAATCTTCAGAAGGGTGGAAACACTATGGTGTGGTTCGGAATTACATGGTCGCTCGAATTATATCAGCAGTGTGTATGTCGATTGTATCGACAGGGTCAGACAGAAGGAACAGTTACCATAATACATCTTATAACACGGGGAACTGTTGATGAGAAAATCATGAAAGCGTTATCTCAAAAAGACACAACACAGTCAGCGCTTATTAAAGCTGTTAAAGCAGAAATATAGAAAATCATAGTCAATCAGAAGTAAATCATAGGGAATAAAAATCATATTTTGGAGGTAAAAGATATGAGTGTAGTAGGTATAAGTCCATATGAGGCATTAGGAAATGCTGTGGTTTTGCAAGCAGTAAAAGATTACAGAGATGCAGTTAATAAATTGCATCGTGGTAAAAAGAATATATCAGCGGAATTTACAAAGCAGGAATGCGAGAAATTTTTTACATCACAATATTTTAACGAATTCACAAATCTTGATGGAAAGGCACTTCTATCAAAGCTTCAGAAGGAGGTGTCGGAATGACAGTAAAAGAATATTTGGGACAAGGATACAGACTGGAGCAGAGAATTTATCTTTCACGGTTGGAGTTGGAGCAACTTAGAGAATTAACAAAAACAGTATCGGCAGTTGGTTACGATGAACACTTTAATGCATCTAGGAGTACAAACGCTCCATTTGAAAAGACACTTATGAAGATTATGGAGATGGAAGAACAGGAACGAAAGATGCTTGAAAACTTGTTACAGTTCAAGAATGAACTGAAAACAGTAATTAGTAGCATTGAGAACAAGGATGAAAGACTTGTCATGTATTATCGATACTGCAGTAATATGCGTTGGACTGACATTGCAGATAGGTTGGGGTGGGATGCGAGGACAATTAAGCGATGGCATAATAAGGCAATTGCAAAAATCAAAATTCCAGATAATCCAACAATTGTTGATGAAAATCTTAAAAATAATTAAATTGGTATCTGTTGTCCACTGTTGTCCCATTCGAATTATGATATGATTAAAGTGTCGAAAAAGGAAAGAAAAGATGGCAATAAAGTAAGCCTTCATGATGGAATCACCATTGTGAGGGCTTTTCTTATGCCCTTATTGAAGGAGGTGTAGCAATGCCAAGAAAAGCAAAGCATCCGTGCCATCACCCCGGTTGTCCCAACCTGACAGAGGGAAGGTTCTGCGAGGAACACCAGAAGGAAGAGAACAAGCGTTACGAGAAGTATGGTCGTAATCCTGCAACAAGGAAACAATATGGACGTGCGTGGAAACGCATCCGTGACAGCTATGTTAAGACACATCCTTTCTGCGAATTGTGCTTCGAGAACAAAGTGCTTGTACCTGTTGAAGAGGTGCACCATAAGATTCCTCTTTCAAAAGGTGGAACACATGACAGGAGTAATCTCATCTCTTTGTGCAAGTCATGTCACGCAAGAATACATGCAGAGAGAGGTGACAGATGGCATGTAAGAAAGAGTGATTCATACGAATGATGGTCATGTCAGTCATATATAAAAATATTTTATTATATTTTTTGTGTGACGGTTATGATGGTCATTTCAAAAAGGGTAGGGGAGTCCAAATCTCTGTGAGTAGAGCAGTTGGATAACGGTGCTGCCCCTTCGTGTGTACTTTTTGCGTATTTGAACGGGGTATTAAGCACCCTATCGTTATTTTTTATAAGGAGTTGACGTTATGGCAAGAGATGGAACTGCCCGTGGTTCAAATATTAAGGTCAATGCAGGAAGAAAATCCAAGGCATTAGCTGAGAAGGTGGCAACGGGCAATCCTGGTGGAAGAAAGCTAAAGATTATTGACTTGCCAGATGGGACAGAACTTGAAGGGGAAGATATTCCAGAACCAAGTTCTTATATTAAGTCCAAGCAGAAAGCTGTGGGAGAGTTCGATGCAGAAAACATATACAGATATACATATTTGTATTTAAAGGACAAAGGATGTGACAAACTTGTGAGCAAGCATCTGGTCGAGCAGTACGCAATGAGCGTGTCTAGATTGATGCAGTGTGAGGAGGCAATTTCAGAATATGGATTTCTCTCCAAACATCCGACCACGGGAGCTGCCTGTGCAAGTCCGTTTGTATCTATGGCACAAAACTACCAGAAACAGGTAAATACAATATGGTATCAGATATTTCAAGTGGTAAGGGAAAATTGCTCAAAGGATTTTAATCCAGATGAGTCTGACCCAATGGAACTTCTGTTACGGAGTAGAGGATAGGAGAAAAAAATGATTGAAAAAGTTAATCCAATGCACCCAGATAAGGTTGCGGACAGGATTGCAGGTGCAATAGTTGATTTGGCTTATAAGGTAGAAGATAATCCAAAGATTGCTGTTGAAGTATTGATTGGACACGGTATATGCCATGCAATCATAGAAACATCTGCACATATTAATGAAAAAGAAATAAAAAACATAATTAATAGAATTGAAGGAAATGTAAAAACAGATATTGTGATTGTTCCACAAGATTCTCACCTTTCTGATAATCAGAAAGATAAAATCCGATGCGGCGACAATGGAATTTTTAAGGGAATGCCACTCACGGGAGAGCAGAAAGAACTTTCACAAATTGCAAGGGACATTTACAGGCAATGTCCATCAGATGGAAAGTACATTCTTGATGGGATAAGACTAATAATTTGTCAGAGTAATGCAGAAAAAGAAATGTTAGAAAGACAGTACCCAGGGGCAGAGATAAATCCACTAGGTTCTTGGGTGGGAGGCACAGATGTAGATGCTGGAGCAACCAACAGAAAACTAGGTTCTGATATGGCCGATTCTGTTACCGGTGGTGGATTACACGGTAAAGATTTATCTAAAGCAGATGTATCCGTAAACATTTATGCATTCTTAAAGGCACAGGAAACAGGAGTTCCAGTAACTCTTTGTTGTGCAATCGGTGATGAGATGGTGGATGGAAAGTCTTATGCAGAAATCGTGCAGAAGGCAAGAGAGTACATTAAGTCAGTTGGCGGATTTGAGAAATTTGCAGAATGGGGGTTATTCTAATGGCGAGACATACTACAGAAATGAAAATGGTGGAAACATCGAAATTGATACCATATGTAAATAATGCAAGAACACATTCGCAGGAGCAGGTTAACAAACTGCGAGGTTCACTTCGTGAGTTTGGATTCATCAATCCTGTTATCATTGATGCTGACTATAATGTTATTGCCGGACACGGAAGACTTATGGCAGCAAAGGAAGAAGGAATTGAGGAAGTTCCGTGTGTATTCGTTGATTATCTGACGGAGGCACAGAAGAAAGCATACATACTTGCTGATAACCGATATGCGCAGGATGCAGGATGGGATGAGGAGATGTTAAGAGTTGAGATTGAAGCATTGGAAGGAATGGACTTTGATGTGTCATTCACAGGCTTTGATGAACAGGAAATCGCAGATCTTCTTGCAGGAGATGTTGGAGATGCCAAAGAGGATGATTTCGATGTGGAAGAGGAATTACAGAAACCGTGTTTTTCAAAGACAGGAGATGTATGGCATATTGGAAGACACAAAGTCATCTGTGGTGATTCAACCTTGGAAGAAACCTATACTCAGCTATTTGAGGATAAGAAATGTAACCTTGTATGCACAGATCCACCATACTTTGTGGCACTTGAGAATGCATCTGGTAAGATTGCCAATGATGACCTTAATGATAAGGACGGATATGGATTTCTTATGAAAGCCTTTACCAATTTTCATAATGTTATGTCCATTGATGCATCCATATATGTATTTTATGCGACCATGAAGGCTCGTGTATTTTATGATGCTTATGAGGATGCAGGTTTTAAGGTCGGTGCAGGTCTTATATGGAAAAAGCCAAGGGCACCGCTTATGAGGACTGACTGGAAGTTCAACATGGAGCCAATCATCTGGGGTTGGAGAAAAGATGGAAAGCACAAATGGTATGGTGACCAGAAACAGAAATCTGTATTTGAGTTTGATGGTATCAAAAATTCAAAGGAAGATGGATTCGGACATCCATCAAGTAAGCCGGTTCCATTGATTGCTTATCTTATTAAGCAGTGTACACAGGCAAACGGCATCGTTCTTGACGGATTCTTAGGTTCTGCATCCACACTTATGGCTTGTGAACAGCTTGACCGTATCTGTTATGGTGTGGAACTTGAACCGAAATTTGTGGATGTGGCAGTAAAGAGGTATCTCGAATATAAGAATGGTGACAGCACGGATGTGTATGTCAACCGTAATGGTGAGAAGATTAGTTACAAAGATGCAGTGGCAGGAATGGAGGATTCCGATGGAACAACAGAATAAAATGATATTAACCCTCGGCAGTCTTTTTGACGGTTCTGGGGGTTTTCCATTGGGTGGAGTCATTGCAGGAATCATACCAAAGTGGGCAGCAGAGATTGAGCCTTTTCCAATAAGGGTTACATCAATCCGTTTTCCAAATATGACACACCTTGGAAATATAAGTGAGGTCAGTGGTTCGGAGATTGAACCAGTTGATATCATTACATTTGGAAGTCCCTGTCAGGATATGAGCGTGGCAGGGAAAAGAGAAGGCTTGAGCGGTAATCGTTCAAGTCTTTTTTACGAAGCTATCAGAATAATAAAGGAAATGAGGGAGGCTACAAATGGAAAATATCCAAGATACATTGTTTGGGAAAATGTCCCAGGAGCATTCTCATCAAACAAAGGCGAGGATTTCAAGGAAGTCCTCACCGAAATCTGCAAAATCAAAGAAGAATGTGTGTCTGCACCTAAACCTTCAAAATGGGAAAATGCAGGACGCATCATGGGAGAAAGTTTCAGTATCGCATGGAGACTGCTCGATGCTCAGTATTGGGGTGTCCCCCAGAGAAGAAAACGTATCTACCTTGTCGCAGATTTTAATGGATGGAGTGCCGGAAAAATATTATTTGAGTCAGAAGGCCTGTCTGGGTATTCTGCGCAGGGCTTCAAGTCGTGGCAAGACGCTGCCAATGGTATTACAGAAAGCATTAGAGAAACAGGCTCAGATAGCTTAATGTTTGAAAACCACTCACAGGATACAAGATACCGGGGACCACTCGCTGTGGCTCAGACGGTTTCATCTACATACGGAACAGGTGGAAATAATCAGCCATTTGTATTACAGACACCAAAGACGTTAAAAATCAGATGTGGATGTGAGGGCGGTGGCAAGGGTGCGCTGATACAGGATGACCTGTCAGCAACCCTTGGAACAAACAATGATCAGACATTGTTTCAACCCAGAGCATTTGGAGTATGTGCAAAGAACAGCAATTCTATGAAATCGGATAATCCGAACAGTGGTTTTTATGAGGCAGATACGTCCAGAACACTTGATGCGAATGGTGGAAATCCTACCTGTAATCAGGGTGGTATTGCTGTGCTTGAAGGCAATGGTAGCAGACCTTCCCATAAAGGGGATGGATATAAGGAATCCGATATCATGTATACCTTAAATGCTACAGAGCAACATGCAGTAGCATTTGCAGATGTTCATGCTACATTGTCTGCAAATGATGGACCAAAAGGACCATCAAGTCAGATGATGAAGAATCCAGAGGAGAACTTTGTGGGAGAACCATCTTATGGAATTGGAAGACCTGCAATGAATCAAGGATATAATGCAAGATTTAGCTTCCAAATTGAAAAGGAAGTAGAACCAACGCTTGTTGCAGCAGGGGCAAGTGGTGTGGCACATCCTAGATTTACTTCATCCAAGGCATCTTTTTTTACGGAGTCAAGTAAGGAATGTGCAAATACTTTAGTTGCAACAGATTATAAGGATCCACCAATTGTAAATGATGGAGAGAGTGACAACTATATAGTAAGAAGGCTGACACCTACGGAATGTGCAAGACTACAGGGATTTCCTGATTGGTGGTGCGATGGACTTGAAACTTTAGAACCTACAAATGAGGAGATTGTCAAATGGAGAGAAATCTTTAATACACATGCAAAGGCAATAGGAAAAAATACAAGACCTAAGACCGATAATCAAATCAGAAAATGGTTACAGAATCCAAAGTCAGATTCTGCCGAATATAAAATGTGGGGAAACGGGGTGGCATTACCAAATGTTGATTTTGTTCTTTCAGGAATTGTGTATTACGCACAAGAAAACAATGGATAAATGAGAAATATTTTTACTTCAGTAAAAGAATATAATCGTTGCTTTTAAATGTAATTAGAGTGATATATGTACATACCCAAAAAGAAAGGAAGGTATGAATACATGATATTGCATTTTAATGTTAATGGTGAATTTAGGAAAGCAATGGTTAAAGCCATTGAAAAAGAAACATGTGGAAAGGCTAGATATCTTGGAGTTCCCTCCTGTGCATATGAAATTGGAAATTACAAGGTAGGCAGAAACGGAGAACTTGAAATAGGAGATTTTGATGACATTGATGAGATTGCACCAATTGTTGATGCCTGCGTTATGGCAACGGGAATTAGCCCGACAGAGTGGAAAGAAAACACGGATGCCGAGAAAACAGAGACGGAGGATTCGATGGAGTTGACAGTTACCATTCCAATAGAAAAGGTAAATGTTGATAATCTCACAAGCATTTTAAAAGCAAAAGGGAGCCTTATAAAGAATGCTCTTGGAATCAGACACCTAAAGTTTGAAATGAACGATGATTTCATTTCATTCCCTTGGTTTTCAAAGGTAGAGCCAGAAGAAGCAATGACCTACACTAAGTTCATTACAGCAATCTGTGAGATGACCATGAAACAGAAAAGAATTACAGCCAAGCCAAAAGAAAATGAGAACGAAAAATATGCATTCCGATGTTTTCTTTTAAGGCTTGGATTTATCGGAGATGAGTACAAAGCTGATAGAAAACTATTGCTTTCCAAACTGAACGGTTCATCATCATTTAAGAATGGAGCCGAGAAAGGGGGTGAGCAGTAATGTTTTTCCCACCAAGAAATATAGTTGAATCTGTAAAGAAAGAATATCCATCGGGTACAAGGGTTGAACTTGTATCAATGAATGACCCTTACAGAGATATGCCGACAGGAACAAGGGGGACTGTTGACTGCGTGGATGATACAGGCACTATTCATGTGATATGGGATAATGGATACCATCTCGGAGTTGTCTATGGCGAGGATTCATGTAGAAAGCTACATACCACAAAGACCATTTGCTACGGAAAGGAAGAAGTATGGGACTGTGAAGAAGATTAAATCAAATCAACAAAAAAGAATATGCCCTCTTTATAGGCAGACATATTATGAACCACCTTGCACTTCAAGAGTAGATGGAAAAACGAAAATCTGCCCCGATTGTGGCATGAGAGAATCCCTTCAGAGCATTGGAGTTTGTAATGAAGAGCAGGAAAAAATCATCAATACCATTCATCAGCATACACAGAATCGTTGAGTGTAATGTACACAATAATCCTTCTAAATATCTGGTACATGATCGTATTCCAATAAGTGTGGAAGTACGGTAATGTACACATACTGAAAGGGAAAACAGAGAAAATGGAGGACAGCAAAATGGAAGAGAAAATTACTACAGCAGAAAAAATAGGAATGGACCTTTACGGATGCATGAATTCAGCAGTACTGGACTACGGAGATTATACAATTGCAGTTTGGGACCATTGCTTTAAAGGGAGCATTGCAGAGGTTTATGAACTAATCGAAACTCCAGAAGAAACAGGATTAGGAAGATGCGAGTGCAGGATTTCAAGAATTGAAAGAAAAGAAGAATTTGAGGATGCAGGCCATGCGATGGCATGGGCATTAACCAAAGTAAAATAAAACTCAAAACGGGAACTCTCCGGAGTTCCTTTTTTCGTGGAGGTGATCATGTGAGAAAACTGAAAAAATATAAACCGACTAGATTCATGGCAGAGGATTCTCGCTATGATAAGTCTGAGGCAGATTTTGCAGTGAATTTTATAGAAAATCTGTGTCACACAAAAGGAACATGGGCAAGGAAGAAGTTCTTGCTGATGGATTGGCAGGAACAGATTATAAGGGATGTATTTGGAACGATAAAGCCGAATGGCTATAGACAGTTTAATATGGCATATGTGGAAATCCCAAAGAAAAATGGTAAGAGTGAACTGGCGGCTGCCGTGGCATTATTACTATTATGCGAAGGGGAACAGCGTGGTGAGATATACAGTTGTGCAGCAGATAAGAACCAGGCAAAAATTGTATTTGATGTAGCTGCTGATATGGTGCGTTTTTCAAAACCACTCAGTAAGAGAATCAAAATATACGAGTCACAGAAGAAGTTGGAGTACATTCCGACAAAGAGTACTTATCAAGTGCTGTCAGCTGATGTTTCTAACAAACACGGTTTCAATACACACGGTGTTATCTTTGATGAACTGCACACACAACCAAATCGTAAACTATATGATGTTATGGTTCAAGGGTCAGGTGACGCGAGGATGCAACCACTGTATTTCCTTATAACGACTGCCGGAAATAATACAGAAAGCATCTGCTATGAGGTTCATCAGAAGGCTTTGGATATTATGGAGGGTCGAAAGCATGACAGCACATTTTATCCTGTGATATTTGGTGCAGGAGTTGATGAAGATTGGACAAACCCGGAGGTTTGGAAGAAAGCCAATCCATCTCTTGGTGAAACAATCGGAATTGATAAGGTTGAAGCTTCCTGTGAATCAGCAAGGCAGAATCCGGGAGAGGAGAATGCATTCCGTCAGTTAAGGCTGAACCAGTGGGTAAAGCAGAGTATCAGATGGATGCCAATGGAAAAGTGGGATGCCTGTGCATTCCCTGTTAATGAGGATGACCTGGAGGGACGTGTATGTTATGGGGGACTTGACCTTTCAAGCACCACAGATCTTACTTCGTTTTGTCTTGTGTTTCCACCAGAAGATGAAGATGATAAATATTATGTACTTCCTTATTTTTGGCTACCAGAAGAAGCACTAGATCTTAGAGTGAGAAGAGATCACGTGAATTATGATGTCTGGGAAAAACAAGGATACATACAAACCACAGAGGGAAATGTAGTTTATTATGGATTCATAGAAAAATTCATAGAGCAACTTGGAGAAAAATTTAATATTCGTGAGATAGCATTTGATAGATGGGGAGCAGTACAGATGGTACAGAATCTTGAAGGAATGGGATTTAATGTTGTGGCTATGGGGCAGGGATTTGCGTCAATGTCATCTCCAACAAAGGAACTCATGAGATTAACATTAGAGCAAAAAATTGCACATGGTGGGCATCCAGTTCTTCGATGGAATATGGATAATATATACATTAGACAGGACCCGGCAGGAAACATCAAAGCAGATAAAGCTAAGTCAACTGAAAAAATTGATGGTGCAATTGCATTGATTATGGCACTTGATAGAGCCTTAAGAAATGAAGGAGAAGAAACAACATCAGTATATGATCAAAGAGGAATATTGGTTTTTTAGTAATCGGGTGATATAATGAAACATATTGTTGAAACGGAGGGATTATGAAAGAACCAGTATTATTATTTGATGGGTATGTACGTTTTTTTATTGAAGAAGATTTTGCATCAAGGCATAATACTAGCCTAGATAGGTTAGAGGAGTATGCAGGAATACCAATATCGTTAATTGACGAATTAAGTGATATTAGTGAGAAGGAATTTGACCTTAGATTTGATTCAGACAACTTAGACATTAGGATTGACAGGGCAGATGATGTTATTGTAATGGATATTATTGATGAAGGTGAAAGTAATATTACCTATTTGGAAAATGATTATATAACGGAAGAAAATATAGTCGATGGATGGACAAGAATATTTAATTATTTGCCGGATGAAAATATTGACTTAGGAATTATGTTTCTGGATAAGAGAAGAGAAATGCTTCATAAATTAAGAACAGACAGAGAGTATTTACGAGAATATTTAAAAGAAAAAGGTATCATTTAGAGCAACTACATATTGTGGTTGCTTTTTTTATGCCCATTGGAGGTAGTGATGAGTGTAATAAAAATATATGTTAATAATGAAATTGCAGAATTAAAAGAGAAAGATGAAATTACAAGTGGAGACATTTCCACTGTTGATATAGAATTTGCTTTTAGCAGTGAATGGGATGGTTATAAAAAGACCATCCTTTTTTATACGGGACTTTACGATAAGGATGAAGCAACATGGATTGTATTAAAAGGAGACAGGATAGAGGGTTCGCAAATACCAAGAAAACTGTTGGATAAACCTACGTTTTTAAGTATCGGTATATTTGGAGATAATGATAACAATCAGAGAATAAGCACAAACATTATTACAAAGAGAATAGATCTGGGAACGCCGGCATCTGATACTGATAGTGAGGTAGATTATAGCTTATACAACCAAATCATTAAAGAATTAATAGAATTAGAAAGGACCACAGAAGTATTTGATAACAAACTAAATAGTGGAATAAAAGAAATAAATGAATTAGTGACGACAAAGACAAAGGAATACGAAACATTAGCAACAGATAAAGTTAATGAAATAAAGTCACTTGCAGATTTGCGTGTAAATGAAATTAAGGACTTAGCAACTGCGAAAGTAAATGAATTAGATGATATTGCAAGAATAAAAGTTGAAGAGGTTGCTACACAGGCTAATGGTCATATTGGAAATATTAACAGTGTTACTACTGCAAACATTAATAACATTAATACAATTACAGGAACCAATATAGGAAATATTAATACTGCAACAAATAATGGTGTTAATACAATTAACACTAATGTAAACAGAGGGATAAGCAACGTAAAAGATGCGGTATCAAGTTATGAAACATCAATTAACAACTTGGTAAGAAATTCTATAACAAATGTTAATGATGTAACAAATGCAGATATAAGTGTGTTAAATAAGGTTACCAATGAAGGGTTAGCAAAAATGAATGAAGCAGAAGATGTATATTTGTTTTATTTAGGTGTAACAAAGACAATACATGTATGGGAAAGGGAAGGGAACACATATAAGAAAGAAGTGGATCTTTCAAACATAGATGTATTGATAATAAAAACAAACAATGAATTAAAATATGTTAGTTTAATGGTGGTTTTTGATTCTGGTGAGTCAATAACAATATCAGATAATATGTGGAAGAAAAGGTCAAAGGATTGGGGAAACAGTAAGAAGGTTACAATAACCATTTCTTTGGACACAGGAAAATCAACTTCGTATTTGGAAACAAAAAAAGAGGCAACAAGCATTTTAACATATACAAAAGAACAGTAGAAAGGCGGTATAACAAATGAAAATATCAAGTTTACTGAGAATAGGTAAATCAAGAGATGCACCAGTGACTAATAAATATAGTAATGGTGAGTACACCTTTTTGTTTGGAAATACAAGTTCAGGCAAGAGGGTTAATGAAATAACAGCAATGCAAACAACAGCAGTTTATGCGTGCGTCAGAATATTGTCGGAAGCAATAGCATCTTTGCCTTTACATGTGTATAGGTATAAAGATGGTGGAAAAGAAAAAGTAATCGATCATCCACTATATGCAATTCTTCATGACGAACCAAATCCAGAGATGACTTCATTTGTGTTTAGAGAAACACTTATGAGTCATCTTTTAATTTGGGGAAATGCATATGCACAGATTGTCAGAAACGGTATGGGAGAGGTCATTGGCTTGTATCCGTTAATGCCAAACAAGATATCAGTTGAAAGAGATGATAAGGGAAAGCTTTATTATGTCTACTCAAGATATACAGATGAAAACCCTGCCATCAAATCTCATGGTGAAATTGTTCTTGCAAAGGATGAAGTATTGCATGTACCGGGTTTAGGTTTTGACGGACTAATTGGTTATAGCCCTATTGCCATGGCAAGAAATGCGGTTGGAATGACAATGGCATGTGAAGAATACGGAGCAAGCTTTTTTGCCAATGGTGCAAATCCCGGAGGAGTTTTGGAACATCCGGGAATATTAAAGGATCCTTCAAAGGTAAGAGAATCATGGAATCAAGTATATAGAGGAACAAATAACGCACATAAGATAGCAGTGCTTGAGGAAGGAATGAAATATCAGCAAATAGGTATTCCTCCTGAAGAAGCACAATTTCTTGAGACAAGAAAGTTTCAAATAAATGAAATAGCAAGACTTTATAGAATACCACCTCATATGGTTGGAGATTTAGAAAAAAGTAGCTTTTCAAACATTGAGCAGCAGTCATTGGAATTTGTTAAGTATACATTGGATCCCTGGGTTATCAGATGGGAGCAAGCACTTAGAAAAGCATTGTTCTTACCGGATGAAAAGAAGGATTATTTTATTAAATTCAATGTAGATGGTTTGTTACGAGGTGATTATCAAAGCAGAATGAATGGGTATGCCATTGGCAAACAAAATGGATTTTATTCCACAAATGACATAAGGGAAATGGAGGATTTAAATCCATTACCAGACGAAGAAGGAGGAAATTTATATCTTATAAATGGAAACATGACTAAGTTAAAAGACGCAGGAGCCTTTGCTGATAGTCAAAATAAAAATGTTGAAGAAGAGTCGCATGACAATGAAAGTGTAACAGGAAAATATCATAAAGGAGGCCTAAGAAATGAAGCGTAAGTTTTGGAATTGGGTTAAGGATGATTTAGAGGGTGAAAGAACCCTCTTTTTAAATGGAGAAATTTCTGATGAAACCTGGTATGGGGACGAAGTAACTCCGAAATTATTTAAGGATGAATTAAATGCAGAAAAAGGGAATATTACTGTCTGGATTAATTCACCGGGAGGAGATGTATTTGCTGCAGCACAAATTTATAACATGTTATCTGATTATGAAGGGCAAGTAACCGTAAAAATCGATAGCTTGGCAGCATCGGCGGCATCAGTGATTGCAATGGCAGGAACAAAGACATACATGTCTCCGGTAGGAATGATGATGATTCATAATCCCGCTACTGTAGCAATGGGAAATGCAGATGATATGAAAAAGGCAATCGATATGCTTAACGAAGTAAAAGAAAGTATTATCAATGCTTATGAAAAAAAATCTGGCATTTCAAGAAATAAGATATCAAAGCTCATGGATGAGGAAACTTGGTTCAATGCAAAGAAAGCAGTTGAATTAGGTTTTGTTGATGAAATCCTTTTTGACGATAAGGATAAAGAGGAAAAAAAGGAGCAGCCCAAAGAACCAGAAAAGGAAGAAGAAAGTGATACGCAAGAGGATGAAGATGATGAAAAGAAAAAAGAATTGCAGTTGGAAGCATTTATTTTTTCAAAAAAGAGTGTAAGCAATTCATTCTTAAATAAAGTCACAAATGAAAAAAATAGCGTAGGAACACCAGTAGAGCAACTAGAGAAAAGATTAAATTTGATTAGACCATAGGAGGAACATAATGAATACTATTTTAGAATTAACAGAGAAAAGAGCAAAACTTTGGAACGCAGCAAAAGAATTTCTTGAATCAAGGAGAGGAGAGAATGGAATTTTAAGTGACGAAGATACAAAAGCTTATGAAAAGATGGAAAAAGAAGTTGTCGATTTAGGAAAGGAAATCACAAGATTACAGAGACAGACAGCTCTAGATGAAGAAATGGCAAAAGCAACTTCTAAGCCTATTACAAATAAGCCGGGAAGAACACCTGAAAATATTGAAACAGGAAGAGCTAGTAGTGGTTATAAAAAAGAATTCTGGAATGCCATGAGAAAGAAAAATTACTATGATGTGTCTAATACTCTTACAATTGGAGAAAACACAGAAGGTGGATATTTAGTTCCAGATGAGTTTGAAAGAAAACTTATTGAAGGACTTGAGGAAGAAGAATTCTTTAGAACATTAGCTTCAGTTATTAATACAACATCAGGAGATAGAAAAATACCAGTAGTTTCATCGAAGGGTGAAGCAGCATGGATTGAAGAAGGTGGAGAATATCCAGAAGATGATGATGCATTTACACAGGTAACAATTGGAGCTTATAAGGTTGCAACAAACATTAAAATCTCTGAAGAATTACTTAATGATGCAGCTTTTGATATTGAAGGATATATCTCAAAAGAATTTGCCAGAAGAATAGCAGCAAAGGAAGAAGAAGCCTTCTTTGTAGGAGACGGCGCAGGAAAGCCAACAGGAATCTTTGACGCTACAGGTGGTGGAGAAGTTGGTGTCACAACAACTACAGCGTCCATTACTTTTGATGATGTAATTGACCTTTATCATTCGTTGAAGTCACCATATAGAACAAAGGCAGTATGGATTGTAAATGACTCAACAGTTAAGGCTTTAAGAAAACTTAAAGATAATAACGGAAATTATATCTGGCAGAATTCAGTAAAGGAAGGTGAGCCTGATAGACTTTTAAATCGCCCAGTGTACACATCGGTATATGCACCTGAAATTGGAGCAGGTAATACACCGATAGCATTTGGCGATTTTTCATATTACTGGATTGCAGATAGACAGGGACGTGCCTTTAAGAGATTGAATGAACTTTATGCTACAAAGGGACAGATTGGGTTTATTGCATCACAGAGAGTAGATGGCAAGTTAATCCTTCCAGAAGCAGTTAAACTTTTAAAGATTAAGGGAACAACAGGTGGTTCAAAATAAAGGTTAGGAGGTGTTGCAGATGCTAGTATCACTTGAAAATGCAAAACTATATTTGAGAGTCGATTCAAAGGATGAAGACGATCATATTACAAAGTTAATAACAGTAGCTGAAAAAATGGTCAAAGATATTGGACGCATTGATTTTAGCATCTGCAAAGAAAACACAGAACTAATTGAGAGTGCAATATTATACGCTGTTGGATATATGTATGAGCATAGAGAAGAAGCAGATTATAAGAAGCTTACTGAAACATTAAAATATTTACTTTTCCAGATAAGAAGGGAGGAATTCTAAGTGATAAATTCTTTGAAGAAGAGAATTACAATTCAAAAAAATAGTTTGAAGAAAGATGAAAATGGAAATCACATATTAGAGTGGAGAGATTATTACAATTGCTTTGTCTATGTGAATAACTTATCTGGAAGTGAATATTATGAAGCAACAAAAACAAACAGACAAAATGAGTTGTATTTTGTTATCAGATATTCGAGTGAAGTTAAAAATATTGATTCAGAGAATTATAGGATAATTTTTGACGGAGAGATATATAACATAACATTTGTTGATAACGTGTTATATAAAAATGAAACAATAAAACTTCGTGCTACTAAGGAGGCTACGAATGAGTAGTATTAAACCAGAAGGTATGTCAAATGAAATAAAGAACATATTAGAAGAATACAAGGATATTGTAGTAGAAGATCTAAAAAGAACCGTTAAAGAAACAGCAAAAGAAGTCAAAAAGGATATTGTTAGTAATGCTCCGATTAGGACGGGAAAGTATAAGAAAAGTTGGACAGTGTCAAAGGTTTCAGAAACATCCGGGAAAATACAATTAGTAGTAAGGAGTAAGGATAGATATCAATTAACGCATTTACTTGAAAAAGGACATGCAAAAAGAGGTGGTGGCAGAGTTGAAGCCATACCTCATATTGAAAAAGCAAGTAAACGTGGTGAACAAATTTTAGAACAAAAATTGAGGGAGCTGTAGTATGACACATAAAGAAGTGATGGATTTAGTAGAGCAAATAAATATCCCCAGTGCTTATCATCATTTTGCTGAAGGAGAGGTAGTTAATCCACCGTTCCTTGTTTATTTGTATCCATCAAGTAACAATTTTTCAGCAGATGGAAAAGTTTATTGTAAGATACACAGATTAGATTTTGAATTGTATACAGAAAAAAAAGATATAAAACTGGAAAGACAAGTAGAGGCCGTGCTAGATAAGCATGGCTTATTTTATGAAAAAACAGAAGTATGGATAGAAAAAGAAAAGTTATATGAAGTACTTTATGAAATGGAGGTTACAAATGGCTAATAAAGTAAAATTTAACATTAAGAATTGTCATTATGCAGTTATGGATTCCAATGGAAAATATGGAATACCAGTAGCGATGCCTGGAGCAGTTAATTTATCACTTTCAGTGCAGGGAGAACTCTCAAAATTCTATGCAGATGGAATTGCGTATTACACAAGTTCATCTAATGGTGGCTATGAAGGTGATTTAGAAGCTGCCATGATACCAGACAGCTTTAGAAAAGACATTTTAAATGAAAAGGAAGATGCAAATGGTGTTCTTTTAGAAAATGCTAACGTGGAACCAAATAAGTTTGCTTTTGGATT
>ERZ773188.277-NODE-277-length-64423-cov-8.355503_pt1 | contig 64423 bp, 68 predicted proteins | sample MGYA00581011_ERZ773188 | MGnify/ENA primary metagenome ERZ773188 (study PRJEB29015, sample SAMEA2737798) | human gut metagenome | biome: human gut; feature: human-associated habitat; material: faeces | place: China | collected 2012 ...
CCATGACCCGTTACACCAAGCGTGGCGGTCAGGTCTGGATCAAGATCTTCCCCGACAAGCCGGTCACGCAGAAGCCGGCCGAGACCCGCATGGGTTCCGGTAAAGGTTCTCCTGAGTACTGGGTCGCCGTTGTGAAGCCCGGCAGAGTTCTGTTTGAGATTGCTGGTGTGCCGGAAGAGGCTGCCCGTGAGGCGCTGCGTCTGGCCAGCCACAAGCTTCCCTGCAAGACGAAGATCGTCAAGAAGGAAGACACTGAGATTGGTGGTGAATAAGATGAAAGCTAGTGAAATTCGCTCCATGTCCGCCGCTGAGCTGGAAAGCAAGCTGGTCGAACTGAAGAAGGACCTGTTCATGCTCCGTATGCAGCACGCTACCAATCATCTTGACAACCCCGTTAAGATTTCTGCTGTGCGTCGCGACATTGCCCGAGTCAAAACCGTGCTCCGCGAAAAGCAGCTCGAGCAGTGAGGAGGTAAGTGAGAATGAACGAAATGAGAACGACTTCCCGCAAGACCCGCGTCGGCAAAGTGGTGTCTGACAAGATGGACAAGACCGTTGTCGTCATCGTGGAAGACCACGTGGCGCACAAAGTCTATAAAAAGATCATTGGCGAGACCTACCGCCTGAAGGCACACGACGAGAACAATGAGTGCCACGTCGGCGATATCGTCCGCGTGATGGAGACCCGCCCCCTGTCCAAGGACAAGAGATGGCGCGTGGTCGAGATCGTGGAAAAGGCGAAGTAAGGAGGCAACAACATGATTCAGCAGGAAAGTTATCTGAAGGTTGCCGACAATACCGGCGCCAAGGAAATCAAGTGCATCCGCGTTCTCGGCGGATCCAAGCGTAAATACGCCAGCATCGGCGACGTGATCGTCGCTTCCGTGCGTAAGGCGGCCCCCGGCGGCTCCGTCAAGAAGGGCGACGTCGTCAAGGCTGTTGTTGTCCGCACCGCGAAGCCGGTCCGCCGCGCGGACGGCACCTATGTGCGTTTCGATGAGAACGCCGCCGTCCTGATCAACGGCGAGGATAAGAACCCCCGCGGCACCCGTATCTTTGGGCCCGTCGCCCGTGAGCTCCGCGACAGTGACTTCACGAAGATCCTGTCTCTGGCTCCCGAAGTTATTTGAGGAGGGCGCAGAACATGAACATCAAAAAAGACGATAAAGTCGTTGTCCTGTCCGGCAAGGACAAGGGCAAGGAAGGCAAAGTCCTGTCTGCTGACCCGAAGGGCGGCAAGCTCATCGTGGAGGGCGTGAACGTCGCCACGAAGCACCAGAAGCCGAAAAATCAGCAGGATCAGGGCGGCATCATCAAGACCGAAACCCCGATCTATGCCTGCAAGGTCATGGTCGTCTGCCCGAAGTGCGGCAAGCCGACCCGCATCGCGCACAAGATCACGGACGGCAAAAAGGCCCGCATCTGCAAAAAGTGCGGCGCCGAACTGTAAAGGAGGGAGCAACGAACTATGGCAAATATGCCTTCTATGAAGAAGAAGTATGTGGAGGAAGTCGCTCCCGCTCTGATGACGAAGTTCCAGTACGCGAGCGTTATGCAGATCCCGAAGATCGAGAAGATCGTCGTCAGCGTCGGCTGCGGCGACTGCAAGGATAACGCTAAGGCGCTCGACGCCGTCATCAAGGACATCACTGCGATCACCGGCCAGCATGCGGTCGCGACCGTCGCCAAGAAGAGCGTCGCGAACTTCAAGCTGCGTGAGGGTATGCACGTCGGCGTGAAGGTCACGCTGCGTCAGGACCGCATGTGGGAGTTCCTGGACCGCCTGTTCAACATCGCGCTGCCCCGTGTCCGCGACTTCCGCGGCATCTCGGCCGACGCGTTCGACGGCCGCGGCAACTACAGCCTCGGCCTCAAGGAGCAGATCATCTTCCCCGAGATCGAGTACGATAAGATCGAGAAGCTCCGCGGCATGAACATCGCCATCATCACCACCGCCAAGACCGACGAGGAAGCGCGCGAGCTGCTCAAGCTCATGGGCGCCCCGTTCGTCACCAAAGCATAAGGGAGGAGCGACACAATGGCTAAGAAATCTATGATCCTCAAGCAGCAGGCGCCTGCGAAGTTCTCCACCCGCCAGTATAACCGCTGCAAGATCTGCGGCCGTCCCCACGCTTACCTGCGCAACTACGGCATCTGCCGTATCTGCTTCCGTGAGCTGGCGTATAAGGGCCAGATCCCCGGCGTCCGCAAAGCCAGCTGGTAAAAATTTTCCGCCATGCATCGTGAGCCGCGCTTGCTGTATAGAAATACAGCTGCGCGCGGCGCACATCGCCTGACGAAAAATTTCCGCCCAGTGCTGAACCTCGCGTTCAGCCTCAACTTCCGTAAGTTCGCCCCGCACAGCCGCAGCTGGATCTGCGGCTGTCGGTGCGCACTGAAATACGGTGCCGGTCCTTATGATCTGAGTTCCGGTGCCGCGCCCCGCCCATGCCTGTGCGTTTGACCCGGCGCCCATGCATGGCTTCCCGCTTTTGTGCCGCCCGGCACCGCGGCCGTGCCGCCGCCTCCGGCGGCGACATGAAAATGGACCGCGCGTCACGAAAGCAAGCTTTTGCCCCTTCGCAGAAAGGGCAGGGATGACGAAAGGCCGCAGGGAATCAAGTATTCATGCGGAACCTCGCCGCCCAAACCGTATCATCGGTAACTTCTAACTAAGGAGGAAACACAAATGCAGATCACCGATCCCATCGCCGATATGCTGACCCGTATCCGCAACGCTGGCAGCGCTCGGCACGAAACCGTGGACATCCCGAATTCCAAGATGAAGAAGGCCATCGCCGAAATTCTTCTCGAGGAAGGCTACATCAAGAGCTTCCAGCTCATTGATGACGGCACCCAGGGCATCATCCGCGTCACCCTGAAGTATCTCCCCGGCAAAGAGAAGGCCATCCAGGGCCTCCGCAGAGTCTCCAAGCCCGGCCTGCGTGTCTATGCCGGTGCTGAAGAGCTGCCGCAGGTCCTGCGCGGCCTCGGCATCGCGATCATCTCCACCTCGAAGGGCATCATGACCGACAAGAAGGCGCGTGCGCAGCACGTCGGCGGCGAAGTCCTCGCGTTCGTGTGGTAAGGGAGGTACAGAACAATGTCTAGAATTGGTAGAGCTCCCATTGAGATCCCCGCAGGCGTTGAAGTCACCTGCAATGGCAACGTTGTCACCGTCAAGGGCCCGAAGGGCACCCTGTCGCACAACGTGCACCCGGACATGACCGTCACGGTCGAAGGCAACACCATCCACGTCACCCGCCCGAGCGATGACAAAATGCACCGCTCCCTGCACGGCCTGACCCGCACGCTGATCCACAACATGGTCATCGGCGTGACCGAGGGCTTCAGCAAGACGCTCGAGATCAACGGCGTCGGCTACAGAGCCGTGAAGGAAGGTCAGAACCTGGTCATGCACCTGGGCTTCTCGCACACGGTCACCGTGTCCGAGACCGCGGACATCCAGATCGATGTCCCGAACCCGAACCAGGTCATTATCAAGGGTATCGACAAGGAAAAGGTCGGCCAGTTTGCAGCAGAAGTGCGCGCGAAGCGTCCGCCCGAGCCGTACAAGGGCAAGGGCATCAAGTACGATTACGAGCATATCCGCCGCAAAGAAGGCAAGACCGGCGCGAAGTAATTGGAGGTGTGCCTGAATGATTAAAAGACCGAATACGAAAGCGCAGCGCATTCGCCGCCACCAGAGAGTGCGCGGCAAGGTCTCCGGCACGGCCGAGAGACCGCGTCTGAGTGTGTTCCGCAGCGAAAACAACATTTATGCCCAGATCATCGACGATGTCGCCGGTAAGACGCTTTGCAGCGCCTCCACCGTGGAAAAGGGCTTTGAAGGCAATGGCGGCAACTGCGAAGCGGCAGCCAAGATCGGCAAGCTCATCGGTGAGCGCGCCGTGGCAGCCGGCATCACCGAGGTCGTGTTCGACCGCGGCGGCAATGTGTACCATGGCCGCGTCAAGGCTCTGGCAGAAGGCGCCCGCGAGGGCGGCCTGAAGTTCTAACGGGAGGAGGAAACGAAATGGCATATAACAATGACAGACGGGACAACCGCCGCAACCGCAGCGATGAGCCCCAGGAATTCAGCGAAAAAGTCGTTGCCCTCAACCGCGTTTCCAAGACCGTTAAGGGCGGCCGCGTCGCAAAGTTCTCCGCTCTGGTCGTCGTTGGCGACGGCAAGGGCCGTGTGGGCTTCGGCCTCGGCAAAGCAGCCGAAGTTTCCGAAGCGATCCGCAAGGGCCTGGAGGACGCAAAGAAGAACCTGACCACCGTGACCCTGCAGGGCACGACGATCCCGCACGAGGTCATCGGCGAGTTCGGCGCCGGCCGCGTGCTGCTCAAGCCCGCCGCACCCGGCACCGGCGTGATCGCCGGCGGCGCTGTGCGTGCCGTGGTCGAGGCTGCCGGCATCAAGGACATCCGTACCAAGTGCCTGCGCTCGAACAATCCGGCGAACGTTGTCGCCGCGACGATGGAAGGCCTGAAGTCTCTGCGCAACGCCCAGCAGGTCGCTGTTTACAGAGGCAAGACCGCCGAAGAGATTCTGGGTTAAGGAGGGGCTGAGACATGGCAAATCTGAAGATCAAGCTCGTCAAGAGCCTCAGCGGCCGCAATGCCAAGCACATTGCCACCGCCAACTCCCTCGGTCTGCACAAGATCGGCAACGAGACCGTGCAGCCCGATAACCCGCAGACCCGCGGCAAGATTGCCAAGATCGGCTATCTCGTCGCCGTCACCGAAGAAGAATAAGGAGGGCCCCAGAAATGAATATCCACGAACTTTCTCCCGTTGTGGGCTCCACCCATGTCGGCAAGCGCAAGGGCCGCGGCCACGCGACCGGCAACGGCAAGACCGCAGGCCGCGGTCATAAGGGCCAGAAGGCCCGCAGCGGCGGCGGCGTCCGTATCGGCTTCGAAGGCGGCCAGATGCCTCTGGCCCGCCGCATCCCGAAGCGCGGCTTCCACAACATCTTTGCCAAACCGCTCGAGAGCGTGAACGTCTCCGCTCTGGAGAAGTTTGAAGACGGCGCTGTCGTCGATGCGAAGGGCCTGCTCGATGCCGGCATCCTCAGCAAGTGCACCTACGGTGTGAAGATCCTTGGCAACGGCGAAATCACCAAGAAGCTGACTGTGAAGGCTTCTGCTTTCTCCGAATCCGCGAAAGCGAAGATCGAGGCAGCAGGAGGAAAGGCTGAGGTGGTGTAAGGTGCTCCAGACATTTCGTAACGCATGGCGCATTGAGGAACTGCGCAAGAAAATTCTCTTTACGCTTCTGATTGTCCTGCTTTACCGTCTCGGCAATGCCGTACCCGTACCTTTCGTCGACACCAAAGCACTGGCCGACTACTTCCAGGCAAGCGGCCTGCAGAACACGATCCTGGGCCTGTTCAACGTCATGTCCGGCGGCGCGTTCTCTCAGGCGACGATCTTTGCCCTGTCCATCCAGCCGTACATCAACGCTTCCATCATCATTCAGCTCCTGTGCATCGCGATTCCCGCGCTGGAGCGTCTGCAGAAGGAAGGCGGCGAGGAAGGCAAGAAGAAGATTGCCAGCATCACCCGCTACAGCACGGTCGCCATCGGCCTGCTGCAGGGCTTTGCGTATTATATGATGATGCGCAACTACAGCCTCATCAACGCGGACTTTGCCCACAACGTCTGGGCAGCCATCGTCATCATCCTGACCTTTACGTCCGGTTCCGCCCTCATCATGTGGCTTGGTGAGCAGATCACCGAGTTCGGCATCGGCAACGGCATCTCGATCATCCTGTTCGTGAGCATCGTCGCCCGCTTCCCGAACTCCATCATCCGCCAGATCAACAACGTCGCCAACGGCGACCTCGCCTGGTGGGTTCTGGTGCTGATGTACCTCGGCGCCCTGCTGCTCATTGTGCTCATCGTGCTCGTCAACGATGCGGAGCGCCGCCTGCCGGTGCAGTATTCCAAGCGCGTGGTTGGCCGCAAGATGTACGGCGGCCAGAGCACGCACCTGCCGATGAAGGTGAACATGAGCGGCGTCCTGCCGATCATCTTCGCCCAGTCGATCGCGTCGCTGCCGGCCACTGTCTGCGCCTTCGTTCCGAAGTGGCAGAACAGCTGGGGCATGACGCATGTGTTTAATACGACCACCTGGCCGTATATCGTCATCTACTTCCTGCTCATCATCTTCTTCAGCTACTTCTACTCCACGATTCAGTTCAACCCCATCGAGGTCGCGAACAACCTGAAGAAGAACGGCGGGTTCATCCCGGGCTTCCGTGCAGGCAAGCCGACGAGCGAATTCATCCAGAAGGTGCTCAACAAGATCACGCTCTTCGGCGCGATCTACCTGAGCGTCATCGCGATCACGCCGCTGATCATCAGCGCGTGCTCGAAGGCGGAAGAGCTCACCGGCATCTCCCTGGGCGGCACGTCCATCATCATCGTTGTCGGTGTTGCACTTGAGACCGTCCGCGCACTCGAGGCGCAGATGCTCATGCGCAACTACAAGGGCTTCCTGAGCTGATAGGAGGATTCACACAATGAAACTCGTTTTGTTAGGCGCCCCCGGTGCGGGCAAGGGCACGCAGGCTGAGATCCTTAGCCGCAAGCTGAATATCCCCACCATTTCTACCGGCAACATCCTGCGTGCGGCCATGAAAAACGGCACGCCCGTGGGCCTGAAAGCAAAATCCTACGTGGAAAGCGGCAAGCTCGTTCCGGACGACGTCATTATCGGCATCGTCTGCGAGCGTCTGGCTGAGCCCGACTGCGCCAATGGTTATATCCTCGACGGTATGCCGCGCACCATCCCCCAGGCGGAAGCTCTGGAGCAGCACGGCATCGACGTCGACACCGCCCTCTCGATCGAGATCGCGGACGAGACCATCATCGAGCGTATGTCCGGCCGCCGGACCTGCAAGGACTGCAGCGCCACGTTCCACATCGTCTCCAATCCTCCCAAGGTGGAAGGCAAGTGCGACTTCTGCGGCGGCGAGCTGACCATCCGCAAGGACGACGCTCCCGAGACCGTGAAGGCGCGCCTGGATGTTTACCATGCCGAGACCGAGCCGCTCAAGGACTTCTATGCCCAGCGCGGCAAGCTCGTCAAGGTCGATAACCAGCCGACCATCGAGGCCACGACCGCTGCGATCGAGAAAGCTCTGGGTCTGGAATGATCATCATCAAATCGGACCCGGAAGTGGATCTCATGCGGCAGGCCGGCCAGATCACCGCTGGCGCGCGCACCGTCGCGCGTCAGATGGTGGAGCCGGGCGTCACGACCCGCCAGATCAACCGCGAAGTGCACAAGTTCATCACGAAGTCCGGCGCATCGCCGTGCTTTATGACCGACGGTGGGTTTCCGACTGCGGCGTGCATCTCCGTCAACGACGAGATCATCCACGGCATCCCCGGCGACCGCGTCCTGCATGAGGGCGACATCGTCAGCGTCGACGTCGGCGCCCGCTACCGCGGCTTCAACGGCGACTGTGCGGGCACGTTCCCGTGCGGCAAGTGCTCGGATGAGGCTCTGCGCCTGATCCGCATCACGCGCCAGAGCTTTTTCGAGGGCATCCAGTTTGCCCGCGTCGGCTACCGCATTTCCGATATCGGCCACGCCATTCAGGAGTACGCCGAGAGCTATGGCTACTCGCTCGTGCGCGAGTATGTGGGCCATGGCGTCGGCGCCGGCCTGCACGAGGCCCCCGAGATCCCGAACTACGGCAAGCCCGGCCACGGCCCGCGTCTGCAGAAGAACATGACGATCGCCGTGGAGCCGATGGTCAACGTCGGCGGGTATGAGGTCCGCGTTCTGGACAATGGCTGGACCGTGGTCACGGCGGACGGCAGCCTGTCGGCGCACTACGAAAACTCTCTGCTCGTCACCGACGGCGAGCCGGAGATCCTGACGTTCGCAGACGACATTTGACGGGTGCGTCCCGAAAAACCTTAGGAGGTTCAAACACCTTGGCAAAAGACGATGTAATCGAGCTGGAGGGCACGGTCGTCGAATCCCTGCCCAATACGACGTTCCGGGTTGATATCGGCAATGGCCACATCATCCTGGCGCATATCTCCGGAAAGCTCCGGATGAACTTTATCAGAATCCTCCCCGGTGACAAGGTCACGGTTCAGATGTCTCCGTACGATCTGACGCGCGGCCGCATCACCTGGAGAAGCAAGTAGGAGGTTAACTACAATGAAAGTCAGACCGAGTGTCAAGCCCATGTGCGAAAAGTGCAAGGTCATCAAGCGCAAGGGCAAAGTCATGGTTATCTGCGAAAACCCGAAGCACAAACAGAGACAGGGCTGATCTGACCCTGTAAGTCCTAACACATCCGCGCCAGAAGGTCGGCTCCCTCCGGCGGGAGTAAGTCGCCTCCCTTTTTGCGCGCGGAACAAAAATTTCGAAAGGAATGATCGAATAAGATGGCACGTATCGCCGGCGTTGACCTGCCCAAGGACAAGCGAATTGAAATTGGCCTGACCTACGTTTATGGTATCGGCAGAACCAGCGCGAAAAAGATTCTTGAGATGACCGGCATCAATCCGGACACCCGCGTGAAAGACCTCACCGACGAGGAAGAAGCAAAGATCCGTGAGTGCATCGACCACCACTTCATCGTGGAAGGCGACCTGCGCCGCAGCGTGGCGCTCGACATCAAGCGCCTGACCGAGATCGGCTGCTACCGCGGCCAGCGTCACAGACGCGGCCTGCCCGTGCGCGGCCAGCGCAGCAAGACCAATGCGCGTACCCGCAAGGGCCCGAAACGCACGATCGCCAATAAGAAGAAGTAAGGGAGGGATATGTAATGGCAAACGCAGCAAAAGGCAAGAAAGTTCGCACGCGCCGCAAAGAGCGTAAGAACATTGAAAAGGGAGCCGTGCATATCAGCTCTTCGTTCAACAACACCATGGTCACCATCACGGACACCCAGGGCAATGCGCTCTCCTGGGCCTCCGCAGGCGGCATGGGCTTCCGCGGAAGCAAGAAATCCACCCCCTTCGCCGCGCAGACCGCCGCTGAGACGGCTGCCAAGGCGGCTATGGAGCACGGCCTGAAGACCGTCGAAGTCTTCGTCAAGGGCCCCGGCTCCGGACGTGAGGCTGCGATCCGCGCCCTGCAGACGGCAGGACTCGAGGTCACCATGATCAAGGACGTCACCCCCATTCCGCACAATGGCTGCCGTCCTCCGAAACGCCGCCGCGTCTGATTGAAGGAGGGAAATGAATTATGGCTAGATATACCGAAGCTGTCTGCCGCCAGTGCCGCAGAGAGGGCCAGAAGCTCTTTCTCAAGGGCGACAGATGCTACACCCAGAAGTGCGCGATCGACTGCAGAGGCTATGCCCCCGGCCAGCACGGCCAGGGCCGCAGCAAGACCTCTGAGTACGGCTCCCAGCTGCGCGAGAAGCAGAAGGTCCGCCGCTACTACGGCGTGCTCGAGAAGCAGTTCCGCAGCTACTTCGCCATGGCCGAGAAGCGCCAGGGCATCACGGGCGAGAACCTGCTCGCCATCCTGGAAACCCGTCTGGACAACGTCGTCTACCGTCTCGGCTTCGCCATGAGCCGTGCGGAGGCGCGCCAGCTCGTGACCCACGGCCACTTCACTGTGGATGGCCGCAAAGTCAACATCCCCAGCTTCCTGGTCAAGCCGGGCATGGTTATTACACTCAAGGACTCCAGCAAGAGTCTCGACAAGATCAAGGCCAACGTCGAAGCGAACGCTTCCCGTCCGGCGCCGAAATGGCTGGACTATGACGCCAACAACATGGTCGGCAAGGTCGTGGCCATGCCCGCGCGCGAGGACATTGATCTGCCTGTCGAGGAACACCTCATCGTCGAGCTGTATTCCAAGTAATAAAGAGACCCTCAAATTGGTAAGCTGACATCCGCAGCGCCCCTGTGGCGCAACAACACAGTAAGGAGGGTTAAGTCTAAATGATTGAAATTGAAAAGCCGCGCATCGAATGCCAGGAATCCCCGGACGATATCTCGTATGGCAAGTTCGTCGTTGAGCCTTTGGAGCGTGGCTACGGCACGACCCTGGGTAACTCTCTGCGCAGAGTGCTGCTCTCTTCACTGCCCGGCACTGCCCCGACGTCCATCCGGATCGCCGGCGTGCAGCACGAGTTTTCGACGATTCCCGGCGTCAAGGAAGACGTCACGGAGATCGTGCTGAACGTGAAGGGCATCATCGCGCGCCTGCACTGCGACGGCCCGAAGACCGTCTATATCGAAGCGGCAGGCGAGTGTGAAGTCACTGCCGGCGACATCAAGGCAGACGGCGAGGTCGAGATCCTCAACCCCGAGCTGCACATCGCCAGCCTCGGCCCGGACGGTGCGCTCTCCATGGAGATCACGCTCGCCCACGGCAGAGGCTACGTCCCGGCGGACAAGAACAAGAGCGCACAGCAGGTCATCGGCACCATCCCGGTGGACAGCATCTACGCGCCGGTCCTGAAGGTCAACTACGCTGTCGAGAATACCCGTGTGGGCAACCAGACGGACTTCGACAAGCTGACCATCGAGGTCTGGACCGACAAGACCATCTCGGCGCGTGACGCGTTGAGCCTCGGCGCCAAGATCCTGTGCGATCACTTCACGCTCTTCACCGATCTGTCTGACACGATTGGCAACAGCTGCACCGTGGTGGAGAAGGAGCCGGAGCGCCCCGACACCGTCATGAAGATGACGATCGAGGAGCTGGACCTCTCCGTGCGCAGCTTCAACTGCCTGAAGCGCGCGAATATCAACACCGTCGAAGACCTCACGAACAAGACCGAGGAAGAGATGATCAAGGTGCGCAACCTTGGCCGCAAATCCCTGGAAGAGGTCGAGCACAAGCTCGCTATGATGGGCCTGAGCCTGGCGAGCGACGACAACCAGTAATAACCAGTTACTCTTATCAAGGAGGAAAACCGATATGCCCGGAACAAGGAAACTCGGTAAGACCACCGATCAGCGCAAGGCGATGCTCCGTCAGCAGGTCACGGATCTGCTCGATATGGGCCGCATGGAGACGACCGTCTTCCGCGCAAAAGAGATCGCGCCTCTGGCCGAGAAAATGATCACCCTTGGCAAGAAGAAGGACATGGCTGCCTACCGTCAGGCGCTGGCCTTCATCACCCGCGAGGATGTTGCCAAGAAGGTGTTCGATGAAGTTGCCCCGAAGTATGCCGACCGCAACGGCGGCTACACCCGCATCACCCGCATCGGCACCCGCCGCGGCGATGCGGCCGAGATGGCTGTCATCGAGCTCGTGTAAGGAGCTTCCGAACACAACCCACAACGCACCGACTGCATTTGCAGCCGGTGCGTTTTCGTGTTTTACAGGCGGGCACAGTCTGTGGTATAATATCATTTCAGTCAGACAACAAGGAGGGACGTGTATGCGTATTCTGGTCGTGGAAGATGAACAGGACCTCAACCGCATTCTCGCCAAAACGCTCACTGCCGAGGGCTACAGCGTTGACGCCTGTTTTGATGGCGTAGAGGCTCTGGATTATCTGGAGGGCGCGGAGTATGACGCCGTTGTGCTCGATGTGATGATGCCGCGCATGGACGGCTTTTCGCTCCTGGCGCAGATGCGCGAGAGCGGCAGCGAGACGCCGGTCATCTTCCTCACGGCGAAAGACAGCGTACCCGACCGCGTGCGCGGGCTCGACGCCGGGGCGGATGATTATCTCGTCAAGCCGTTTTCGTTTGATGAGCTTCTGGCGCGGCTGCGTGTCATCACGCGCAAGCGCGGCGGCAGCGCGACCAATGTCTTCACCGTCGCCGACCTCACGGTCGACACCGCCTCGCACCATGTCACGCGCGGCGGGCGCACGATCTCACTCTCGGCCAAGGAATTTGCCCTGCTCGAATACATGATCCGCAACCGCGGCGTTGTGCTCTCGCGCGAGCGCATTGAAAACCATCTCTGGAACTATGACTACAGCGGCGGCTCGAACGTCGTGGACGTGTACGTGAGCTATCTGCGCCGGAAGATCGACGCGGACTATCCCACCAAGCTCATCCATACCGTCTGGGGCGTCGGCTGGGTGCTGCGGGAGGAAGTATGAAGCGTCCGTCACTGAAATTGCGTATCACGGCCTGGTTTGCACTCATGATGTTCGTCATCGAGGCGCTGGTGCTCGCTTTCCTGCTCGCCGTCAACGGCACGGTCGCCACAAACGACCCGGAGGCGCGCCTCGTGCGCATGGTCGAGCACAATGCCGACCGCGTCAAATATAACCACCGCCAGTTCCGCTACGGCCGCATCCATTATAACCGCAGCGGGGTCTACACCGTGCTCTATGACGCGGACGGCAATGTCCTGCAGGGCACGTTCCCGGCGGAGTTCACGCCATCGGAGCCCCTGCCGCTCGGCGGCGAGACCGTGCGCCTCGTCGACTGCGGGGAGAACGAATATTACGTCTACGATGTCCACGTGGATATGATGGTCGGCAGCGTCTGGCTGCGCGGCGTCATCGACGCGGACGCCAACGGCGGCGTCATGCGCGTCATCCTGCCGCTGGCGTGGTCGCTGCTGCCGGTGCTGCTCGTGTTGTCGGTCATCGGCGGGTATTTCATCGCCAGCCGCGCCCTGCGCCCCGTGCGCCAGCTCACGGCCGCGGCCAACGCCATCTCGGACGGGCAGGATCTCAAGGCGCGCATCGGCCTGCCGCATACGAGCGGCAGCGACGAGATCTATCAGCTCTCGGCGTCGTTTGACAATATGTTCGACCGGCTTGAGCGATCGTTCGAGGCCGAGCAGCGCTTCACGTCGGATGCCTCGCACGAGCTGCGCACGCCGACGACCGTCATCCTCGCCGCCTGCGAGGACGCGCGCAAGAACGCGCAGACGCCGGCGGATTATCAGGCGGCGCTCGATGTTGTCGACCGGCAGGCGCACAAGATGTCGGCGCTCATCCGCAGCATGCTCGAGATCACGCGCCTCGACCAGGGCACACAGAAGGTGAACTGGGAGTATGCCGATCTCTCCGACCTCGTCACCGTCATCTGCGACGAGCAGGCCATGGTCGCGCGCCGCGGCATCCGCATCAGCTGTGCGGCCGAGCCGGGCATCTTCATCGACATGGACGTCTTTCTCATCTCGCGCGTCGTGCAGAATCTGCTCGACAACGCCTTCAAGTTCGGCGTGGACGGCGGCTGGATCCATGTCACGCTCCGGCGCGCGGCCGCGGGCGCCGAGCTGACCGTGCAGGATAACGGCATCGGTATCTCGCAGGAAAATCTGGATAAAATATGGCAGAGGTTCTATCAGGCTGACCCCAGCCGGCAGGAAAACGCCGGTCTGGGTCTGGGCCTGTCGATGGTGCAGCAGATCGTCACGCTCCACGGCGGCACGGTCGCCGTCGTGAGTACGCCCGGCCGCGGCACGACGTTCACGGTCACGCTGCCCGAACACCACGGAAAAGAGGAAAATTGATATGAAAAAAACCGTTTTGCGCGCCTATGCCCGTTTGATTGCGGAGGTCGGCGCACGTGTGCAGAAAGGGCAGGACGTTGTCATCGAGGCCGAGCTCGACCAGCCGGAGTTCGTGACCATGGTCGCCGATGCGTGCTACCACGCCGGGGCGCGCAAGGTCACAGTCACGTGGAAGCACCAGGCGCTCGAGAAGCTCGCCATCCGGCGCGAGAGCGTCAAAACGCTCCAGACCGTCGAGGACTGGGAGCGCGCGAAGCTCCAGCATTACGTGGATACGCTCCCGTGCCGCATCTACCTGCTCAGTGAGGACCCGGACGGTCTGCGCGGCGTCAGCCCCGCGAAGATGGCCCGCGCCCGGCAGGGGCGCTACAGCGTCATCAAGCCCTACCGCGACCAGATGGAGGGCCGCTACCAGTGGTGCATCGCAGCCGTGCCCGGCGCGGCATGGGCCAAGAAGGTGTTTCCGCACGAGACAAAGGCCCGCGCCGTTGAAAAACTCTGGGAGGCCATTTTGCACACCTGCCGCGTGGACGACGACCCCATCGCCGCGTGGAACGCGCACAATGCCGACCTGCAGGCGCGCTGCGACCATCTCAACAGCCTCGGCATCGCGTCGCTGGAGTACCATGCATCCAACGGCACGAACCTCACTGTCGGCATGATTCCCGAAGCGCAGTTTTGCGGCGGCGGGGAGTACACGATCGGCGGCAGCTATTTTAACCCCAACCTGCCCACGGAGGAGTGCTTCATCTCGCCCAAGCGCGGCGAGGCAGAGGGCATTGTCTATTCGTCGAAGCCGCTGTCGTATCAGGGACAGCTCATCGAGGATTTTTCCATCCGCTTCGAGCACGGCCGCGCTGTCGAGGCGCACGCGCGCACGAATGAGGCCCTGCTGCAAAAGCTCATCGCCATGGACGAAGGCTCTGCCTATCTCGGCGAGTGCGCGCTCGTGCCGTATGACAGCCCCATCAACCAGACAGGCATCCTGTTTTACAACACCCTGTTTGACGAAAATGCCTGCTGCCACCTCGCGCTCGGCATGGGCTTCATCGACACCATCCGCGACTACCCGAACCGCACGCTCGAGGAGATGCGCGCGCTCGGCGTGAACGACTCCATGATCCATGAGGATTTCATGATCGGCACGCCGGATCTGGCTGTCACGGCGCACTGCCGCGACGGCCGCACCGTCCCCGTGTTCCGGGACGGGACGTGGGCTTTTTGACCGAAATCCCACTTTTTCGTCGAAATACCGCGAATTGTGGTGCGCTCCGATTTCAGAGCGCACCATTTTTCTTTGAAAGTGGGGAATTTGCGCGCAAAACCGTTGCATTTTCGCGGCGCGTATGGTAAGATACGCCTGCACGGAAAATCTTACCGCTTACTTGCACCTGACAGGAGGTGACCGGCATGAAGCGAGCCCTTTTGTGCACTCTGATCGCGGCAGCGCTGCTGCTTGGCGCCTGCTCGCGCGCATCGGAGAGCACCGTGCGTGCGCCGGATGCCGGCGCACCGCTGACGCTGTGCCTTGGTGCCGGCCCTGTGACGCTTGACCCCGCGCGCACGGAAAACGGCATCGGTGCGACGTATGTGGTCAACCTCTTCGCCGGCCTGACCGGCTACCGCACCGGCGGCGACGGGACGGCGGAGCTCACGCCTGAGCTGTGCGCGTCCCTGCCGGAGCCGGAGGCCCTGCCAGACGGGCGCGTGCGGTATGTGTTCACGCTGCGTGACGGCCTCACGTGGTCGGACGGCACGCCGCTCACGGCGGCGGACTTTGTCTACGCGTGGAACCGAGCCTGCACGCTCGAGGATGCGGCGGCGCCGTATCTCTTTGCCTGCATCGACGGCTACGGCACCGGCTGGCTGAACGTCGCGGCGTCGCCCGACGGGCGCACGCTCACCGTCGTGCTCGCGGAGACCATGCCGACATTTTTGCAGCTGTGCGCCCAACCGGCGTATGCACCGGTGCCCTCCGGCGCGGCGGACACTGCGAGCTGGACGGCCGACGGCGCGGTCTTTGCCGCCAGCGGGCCGTACACGGTCGCCGAGTGGACGACCGAGGGCCTCACTTACACGAAAAATCCCGCCTACTGGGACGCGGACAACGTCGCGGCCGAGACGGTGCGCTTCGTTTTTCAGAGCGATCCCAATGTCGCGGAGTCTGCCTTCCTAGCGCGGGAGTATGCGCTCAGCTGGCCGGTGCCGGACGCCGCGCTCGACGACCTGCGCACAAATCACGCGCCCGAGCTGCGCACCGTCAGCCAGCTCGGCACGTACAGCCTCTGCTTTTCCATGAGCGACCCGGCACTGAGCGTTTTTTCCCAGACGGAGCGCGCGCAGATCCGCACGGCGCTCGCACTGCTCATCGACCGCAGCTATCTCTGCAGCGAGATCACGCCCGGCGCGCAGCAGAGCGCGAATGCGCCCATCCCGCCCGGCATCTCGGACGCCGACGGCAGCGCCTTTACTTCGCACAACGGTGCCGACGGCAAGGGCGGCGGCTATTACGGCAGCGATCACGAGGCCAACTGCAAGCAGGCCATTGCGCTCCTGCGGCAGGTGGCGGAGTCGTCCGGCCGGTTCACGGTCAACGCGCAGGGTGTGTGTGCCGGGTTCCCGGAGCTGACGTACCTGACGTCCGACGCGGTGGGCCACGTCGCCATCGCGGATGCTCTGCAGGCGCTCTACGCCCGCTACGGCATCTCGCTTACGGTCACGGCGCAGGACATGGACACCTTCCTCGCCAGCCGCGCCGCCGGGGGCTACTCTGTCACGCGCTGCAGCTTCAGCGCCGATATCGATGACCCCATGCCGTTTCTCTCCCTCTGGGCGAGTGGCGCGGGCAGCAACTGCGTCGCCCTCGGCCGCGGCGCACACGCGGACTACGCGGGCTACAGCGTCACGCTCGACGGCCGCACGAAGGACAACTGCACCTGGGCGGAGTCATACGACGCGCTGCTCTACCGCATCCAGAGCAGCGGCGACACGGCCGAGCGCTATTCGCTCATGCACCAGGCCGAGACGCTGCTCATGCAGACGGGCGCTGTCTGCCCGCTCTACTGGTACACGGACACCTACCTGTGCAACACGCACGTGCAGGGGCTGCTGGCCGGCCCGCTCGGCGCGCAGTACCTGATGGGCGCGCACGTGGAAAAGTGAATGCAGTGAGTGCAAAGTGAATGAAAATGAAAAAACAGCCCCGCTGCCGATTTCCCGGCAGCGGGGCTGCTGCAATATCGAATTTTACAGGAACACGAAAAACAGCATCACGATCAGGTACGCGAACGCGAGCGTCATCGGCGCGAGCGCGAGCACGGCGGTCAGCCGCCAGTCGTCTGCGCTCTCCACGACTGTGCCCTCATAGACCGGCTCGCGCGTCCCGGCGAGCGTGCCGTGCAGGTAGCTGCGGTAGAGCTTCAGAAACTGCTTGCCGTCGCGGCGGCCGATGCTGTAGGATGCCTGCTCCGGCGTGCGGGGCTGCAGGGCGTGGTGTGTGCGCATCCGATGTTCCTCCTCATGCACCTCGAAAGGTGTCGAATCTTTCACAATGCTATTATACGCATTCGGACGCCGCGCGTCAACCGGGTAAGTTTTCCGGTGCGGCGGTCTCGGGCACGTGCGTCGCGTCGGGCGACGGTTCCGGCGTGACCTCCGGGGACGGCTCCGGTTTCGGCGTCGGCGGCGGGGGCAGGATGATCTGCGGCGGGTTGGCCGGCGTGGGCGTCGGCGTGGGCGCCACGGTATGCACCGGCGTGGGCGCCGGGGCCGGGGGCTTGCGCGGGATGCTGCCGACTGCGAGCCACAGCGCCGCGATCACGGCGGCGAGCACAGCCAGCACGACGGCCACGGTCAGAATGATCTCGCGCCGGCGCGCGTGCGCATGCTTCCTGCGCTGGGATTCCTGCTCGGCGATCCGCGCGGCCGATACCTCGAACCGCCGCGTCTGCGACAGCTCCTCGGCCGGCGGCTGCGGCAGGGGGACGGTGGTCTCGGCGTCGAGCGCCGTGATCTCGATGAGCACGAGCGTGATGTTGTCGCTCGGCCCGGCGGCGAGCGCCTGCGCCATGAGCGACTGCCCCAGCTCCGGCAGCGGCAGGTCGGCGCCGAGTGCGGATTGCAGCTGCGTGTCGCTGAGCTTGCCGGTCAGCCCGTCGGTGCACAGCAGCAGCCGGTCGCCCACGGCGAGCGGCACGCTGGCCGCAAAATACGGCATGAGCCGCTGGCGCGCGCCGAGCATACCCAGATACTGCGTGAGCACGTGCTTGTCCGGGCTGTCGGCCGCGTCGGCGGCGGCAGCGCCGGCGTCGAGCTGCTCCTGATACTTGGTGTGGTCGCGCGAGATGCGCTGCAGCGCGCCGCCGCGCTGCAGATAGATGCGGCTGTCGCCGACGTTGCAGCAGTAGGCGTGGTTGCCGGTCAGGTGCACGGTCGCGGCGGTCGAGCCGCTGATCTGGCCGCTGGCCGCAATCATGTCGCACACGGCAACGTTTGCCCGGCGGAAGAAATCGAGTGCATCAAACGGCTCGTCACTGCTGCACGCGTGCAGCGTCTGCGCGCACAAAAGGGCCGCCTGCTCGCCGTTGGCCTCGCCGCCCATGCCGTCGAACACGCCGTAGATCAGGCGCTTGCTCTCCTGCTCGGCGGCCGCCTCGGCCACAGGGATGGCGGGGTCGCGCTTGAACGTGCCGTTGCAGTAGTAGTTATCCTCGTTGTTGTCCCGGCCGGAGCCGATGTTCGTCTGCGCGTAGCACAGCGCCCGCATCGCGCATCCCTCCCATGCGAAATCTTCTCTGCTGCTATCGTACCGTTCGGCGGCCGGTTTGTCAACGTGCTGTCGGCCAGAGTACAGAAAAATCTCACCAAAACCGCCGCCGTGGGGATTCCATCGGCGGCGGTTTTGTGCTATGCTGGTCAAAAAGAGCGCCGCCGTGTGTCCGGCGGCGATGGGGGAACGGATATGAATGAACGATTGGATGCGGCGCTCGAGCAGCTGCCGTTCTGGCCGAACCTGACCGAGCCGCAGCGCGAGCTTGCGCGGCGCGGTGCGCGCCTGGCGCAGTATGACCGCGGTGCGCTCGTGCACGGGTGCGACGGGCAGTGCCTCGGCATGATCCGGGTGCAGACCGGCCGCCTGCGTGCGTGCATGCTCTCGGACGACGGGCGCGAGATCACGCTCTACCGCCTCACGGACGGGGACGCCTGCGTGCTGGCGGCGGCGTGCGTCATCCGGCAGATCACGTTTGAGGTGCAGCTCGTGGCCGATGCGCCGACGGAGCTGCTCATCCTCGGCGCGCACGTGTTCCAGCAGCTCACGGCCGAGAATATCCACGTCGAGTGCTGCATGTACCGCCTTGCGACCGAGCGCTTTTCCGACGTCATGTGGGCGATGCAGCAGCTGCTGTTCACGAGCTTTGACAAGCGCCTTGCGCAGTATCTCTGGGACGAATCCGACCACGCCCGCGCGCCCGTGCGCGCCACGCACGAGCAGATCGCGCGCGACACCGGCGCCGTGCGCGAAACCGTCACACGTATGCTGCGCCACTTTGCCGATGATGGCATCGTCTCGCTCGGCCGCGGCACGGTCACGGTCACGGACGCCGAAAAACTGAGGAAGCTCGCCGGAATGTGACTTTGCCACAGAACGCGGGTGCATAAATCTGCTAAAATCAGCACATATAAACAAAGACAACCACTCCGGAAAGGAAGATTACCATGATTACACTGACGAAAGAAAACTTTGCGCAGGAGGTCCTGCAGTCCGATAAGCCCGTGCTTGTGGATTTCTGGGCGACGTGGTGCGGCCCCTGCCGCATGATGGCTCCCGTCGTTGAGGAGCTCGATGCTGAGCACCCGGAATACAAGTTCGGCAAGGTCAACGTGGACGAGCAGCCGGAGCTTGCGGGCGAATATCGCATCATGAGCATCCCGACGCTGATGGTGTTCCGCGGCGGTCAGGCCGCGGCTGTGAAGGTCGGCGTGACGCCGAAGGAAGAACTACTCAAACTCCTCGGCTGAGACCGGGGAATTGTGGATTAGAAGGAGGAGACAAGTATGCACTGCACTGTGAAAATGAACGAGGATCTGTATTGGGTCGGCGCGTCTGACCGCCGTCTGGCCCTGTTTGAGAGCGTGTATCCCATCCCGCGCGGCGTGTCGTACAACGCCTATGTCCTGCTCGACGAGAAGACCGTCCTGCTCGACACGGTGGACCAGTCCGTCGCCGGCCAGTTCTTTGAAAACCTTGCCCATGTCCTCGGCGATCGTCCGCTGGACTACATCGTCGTGCACCACATGGAGCCCGACCACGCCAAGACGCTTGAGGAGACCGTGCGCCGCTATCCCGAGGCGAAAATCATCTGCAACGCGAAGATCCGCGACATGATCCGCAACTACTTCACGTTTGACATTGATGCCCGCGCTATCCTCATGGCCGAGGGCGATACATACTGCTTCGGCAAGCACACGTTTGCCTATGTCATGGCGCCGATGGTCCACTGGCCGGAGGTCATGGTCAGCTTTGATACCACGACCGGCACGCTCTTTTCCGCCGACGCCTTCGGCACGTTCGGCGCGCTGAGCGGCAATCTCTATGCCGATGAGTACGACTTTGAGCACGACTGGCTGCCGGATGCCCGCCGCTACTATACGAACATCGTCGGCAAGTACGGCACGCAGGTGCAGGCCCTGCTCAAGAAGGCCGCCACGCTCGACATCCGCATGATCTGCCCGCTGCACGGCCCCGTCTGGCGCAAGAACATCGGCTGGTTCGTGGATAAGTACAGCAAGTGGAGTTCCTACACGCCCGAGCAGGAGGGCAGTGTGCTCATCGCCTACTCCTCTGTTTACGGCCACACGGAAAACGCGGCGCAGGTGCTCGCCACCATGCTCGCCGGGCGCGGCGTGCGCAACATCGCCATGTATGACGTCTCCGTCACGCACCCGAGCTATGTCGTGGCCGAGGCCTTCCGCTGCAGCCACCTCGTGTTCGCGTCCACGACGTACAACGCCGGCATCTTCTGCAACATGGAGACGGCGCTGCTCGACATCGCGGCACACAACCTCCAGAACCGCACCATCGCCCTGATCGAAAACGGCTCCTGGGCACCGACGGCCGGAAAGCTCATGCGCGGCATCCTCTCCAAGCTCAAGAATGTGGACATCCTCAACGAGACGCTTACCATCAAATCCTCGCTCAAGGACGACCAGCTCACTGCGCTCGCCGAGATCGCAGACGCACTCGTGGCCTCCATGCCGAAGCCGCGCCCGATCGTGAACGAGGGCAAGCAGAACCCCGCCGCGCTCTTCAAGTTCCAGTACGGGCTGTTCGCGCTCTCCGCCCGCGAAGGGGACAAGGACAACGCCTGCGTCATCAACACCGCCATCCAGATGGCCAACAAGCCCGAGCGCATCTCCATCTCGGTCATCAAGGCCAACTACACCTGCGGCATGATCGAGCGCACCGGCGTGTTCAACCTCTCGCTGCTGACGAAGGAAGTGCCGTTTGCCTTCTTCCAGCACTTCGGCTTCCAGTCCGGCGCGGATGTGGACAAGTTCGCAGACTGGACGGACTGCGCCCGCAGCGACAACGGCCTGTATTACATCAACCGCTATACGAACGCCATGTTCTCCTGCCGCGTCGTTGAAAGCTACGACCAGGGCAGCCACCGGCTCTTCATCGCCGAGATCACGGAGTCCAAGCTCTTCAGCAACGACGAGACCGTGACCTATGACTACTACCGCAGCCACATCAAGCCCGCGCCGCCGAAACTGGCCCCCGCCGAGAAGGCGACCTGGGTCTGCTCCGTGTGCGGCTACGTGTACGAGGGCGAGACGCTCCCGGCCGATTTCATCTGTCCGCTGTGCAAGCACCCGGCCTCCGACTTCGTCAAGCACGAGGCCAAGCCCGCGGAAAAGCGCGTCGGCTTCGTCTGCACCGTCTGCGGCTACGTGTATGAGGGCGCGGACATGCCGGACGACTTTGTCTGCCCGCTGTGCCACCACCCGAAGTCTGATTTCAAACCGCTCGAGTAAGCTCCCCCCGAATAGAGAAAAATGCCCCGCCGCAGATTTCTGCGGCGGGGCATTGTACGTTTTCATTATTTCGGCAGCACGCGCAGCCAGTTGTCGGAAAAGAGCGCCTGCAGCAGCGCGGCGTCATAGCCGCGGGCGGCGAGCGCTGCATAGAGCCGCGGATAGTCCTGCACGCCGGTGATTCCGCCGCCGAGCGTGTCGCATCCGTCGAGGTCGCCACCGAGCGCGAGCGTTTCGTCGCCGCCGAGGTCGAGCAGGTGCTCGACGTGGCGCACGACGGCGTCCATGCCGTCGCCGCCGAGAAAGTCCGTGTAGAGGTTCAGGCCGACCACGCCGCCGCTGTCGCGGATGGCGCAGAAGAGGTCGTCCGAGAGGTTGCGCGTGTGCGCACAGACGGCGCGGCTGTTCGCGTGCGAGGCGATCACCGGGCCGAGCCCGAGCCGCACCACGTCCCACGCAGCCGCCTCCGACAGGTGCGATACGTCCGGCAGCATCCGGTACGCATACAGTGCGCGCACAAAGGCGCGCCCCTGCGCCGTGAGCCCCTGCTCCGGTGCGTCGCAGTGTGACCCAGCGAGGGCGTTGGCATGGTTCCACGTCAGCGTCACGTACACGCACTCCCACGCTGCCGCGTCATCCAGCCGCCGGGGGTCGCAGTCGAGCAGCTCCGCGCCCTCGATGCCGAGCAGCGCGGCCGTTTTCCCGGCGGCCCAGGCGGCGCGCACGTCCCGCGCCGTGCGGCAGCGGCGGACGAGATCGGTATTGCGCGCGCATTCGCGCTCCAGCAGCGCGTGCTGCCGCTGTGCAATGGCATAGAGCGGCTCATTTGCCGCTGCGCTGTCAGCAAACACGGCAAAGATCTGCGCGTGCTGCCCGAGGGCCGCGCAGCGCGCGAGATCGATGTGACCGGTGTTTTGCCGCAGGCCCTCGCCGGTGGCCATGCAGCGCGCGAGCGTGTCGCAGTGGCCGTCAAAGCAGCGCATCACGCGTCCTCCCGCCGGGTCACGGCCTCGAGATAGTCGTAGTACGGCAGCAGAAAGCCGAACCCACGCACAAGTTCCTCCGTCAGCGCGGGGGAGAAGAGCAGGTCGTCGTGTTCGCGCACGCACGAGAGGTCGAGCACGCGCTTATTGTACCACGGGCGCAGGAGCGCGCCGGGGTCGCCCTTCGCGCGGGCATAGTCCTGCCCCGTGAGCACGAAGGTGTCCTGCGCGTTCAGTTGCTCTGCCAGCGCCGTCAGCGGCAGGGGATCGGCGTCGATCGCGCGGCGGAAGCACGCCATCGTGTTCGCCTTCGCCCAGTAAAAGCCCATGCCGTAGCTGTAGTTGTGTGGGGTGATCTCAAAATAAAACGCCGGGATCTCCGGCCCGCGGCTGCTGTCGCACCGCAGCGTGAACCAGAGATTCTCCTTGTACGGCCCGCTGCCGTGCAGCCGCCGCGCGTCGCGGTAGATGCGCGCTACGTGCAGATACCATTTCCGGTCGGGATATGCCTGCTCGAGCGCCGCCGTCACGTCCGCAGCCAGCGCCTTCATGGGCCGGTCGAGCGTGTCGAGAAATACCTGCTTGTGCTCCAGAAACCACGGGCGCTCGTTGTGAAAGCGCAGCTCCCAGAGAAAGTCGATCGTTGCATCGGAAAAGCCTGTGAACATGTGTGTTTCGCTCCTTGTCTCTGCGTGGAAAGTATCCCTATCTTACGCCGAAATATCTGTCCGTGCAAGGCCCGGCGCAATGGAGAAATCTTTTTTATTTTCAGGGTTATTGTCACATTGCCGAATCATGGTTGCATTTTTGGCAAATCTTTTGTATACTACTCCTTGCGCGGCCGTTTTGCCGCCGGGAAAATGAAAAATTGCAGAGGAGACAAATCATGATTGACAAAATTGACAGTGTGGTCAATGCGATCGGCGGCTTTTTGTACCAGCCGTACATCGTGCCGCTGTTTCTGATCGTCGCGGGCCTGTATTTCACGATCCGCACCGGTCTGATCCAGTTCCGCCTGTTTGGCGAGTCTATCCACGTCGTCGCGGAAAAGCCGAAGGAGAAGGGCAGCATTTCCTCGTTCGGTGCACTCATGGTGTCCACGGCGTCCCGTGTCGGCACCGGCAACATCGTCGGCGTGTCCACGGCCATCTGCCTCGGCGGCTTCGGCGCCGTGTTCTGGATGTGGGTCGTGGCGCTGCTCGGCGGGGCGAGCGCATTCATCGAGTCCGCGCTCGCGCAGGTCTATAAGAAAAAAGACGGCAAGGGCGGCTGCGTCGGCGGCCCTTCGTACTACATGGAGCAGGCACTGCACCAGCGTTGGCTCGGCATCATCTTCGCCGTCGTGCTCATCCTGACGTATGCCGTGGGCTACAACATGCTTGCCTCCTACAACCTGCAGGACGCTTTCTCCGGCTTTGGCTTCTACGCCAAGAGCCGCACGCCGTACATCATTGGCGCAATCCTGGCAGTGCTGTTTGCGGTGTGCGTGCTTGGCGGCGGTAAACGCCTGACTGATATTACGGGCGTGCTCGTTCCGGTCATGGGCGTGCTGTATATCCTCGTGTCGCTCATCGTCATCTTTATGAATATCAGGATCTTCCCGGGCGTCATCGCCAATATCTTCCGTGATGCGTTCAATTTCAAGGCGGCGTTCAGCGGCTTCACTGGTTCATGCATCATGTGGGGCATCAAGCGCGGCCTGTACTCCAACGAGGCCGGCATGGGCTCGGCGCCGAACGCGGCTGCCACGGCCGATGTCTCGCACCCGGCCAAGCAGGGCCTTGTGCAGATGCTGTCCGTGTTCATCGACACGCTGCTCATCTGCTCGGCCACGGCGTTCATGTGCCTGTGCTCCGGCGTCGTGCCGACCAAGGAAGCGGCCGGCGCGGCCTATGTGCAGGCGTCCATGCAGCAGGCGCTCGGCAGCTTCGGCCCCATCTTTATCGCCGTGTCCATGAGCCTGTTCGCATTCACGACGCTCATCGGCAACTACTATTATTGCGAGGGCTGCCTGAAGTATATCCTCCGGCGCGACCCGAGCCGCGGCGGCATGCTGGTCTTCCGTCTGGCCGCGACGGCGCTCGTGTTCGTCGGTGCTATCGTCAGCGCCGGTCTCGCGTGGGATACAGCCGACATGCTTCAGGGCACGATGGTCATCATCAACATCCCCGTCATCCTCATCCTCGGCAACAAGGGTGTGGCTGTGCTCAAGGACTACATGCGCCAGCGCAAGGAGGGCAAAACCCCCGAGTTCCATGCCGCCGACATCGGCATCACCGGTACGGACTACTGGAACTGAGCCTCCCGAAAACCGAATACGGAAAAGGGCTTGTCACCTCGTGTGACAAGCCCTTTTTCTATGCGCCATGCTTACATCGGGCACGACGTCCGATACGCGATGGACGGATGCAGCGAGATCTCCTGCGGATAGCTTGCGCGGCCGGTGGCGATGTCCATTGCCAGACGCATTGCCATATAGCACAGATCCCGAAATTTCAGGTCAATGGTGGTGATCGGCGGGTTGCTGTAGGCGAGCAGGTCCTCGTCGCTGGAGCTGGTGGTGATGATCTGGACATCCTTGCCGACGGAGATGTTCTCCTCGGACAGGGCGCTGGAGATGCCGAGCGCCGTCATGTCATAGGTGCAGAAAATCACTTTTTTCAGCCGGTTGCTGCGCACCAGCGCCTTACCCAGCTCGTAGCCGGCGCGGATGCTCGTGTCGGCGCTGATGGTGTTGTGTTCCAGATTCACGCCGTGCTGCAGGCAGTAGTCGGCGAAAGCGTTGCCGCGCCAGGATGCGCCGAACAGCGACGGGGACGAGACGAGCAGAATGCTGTTGCCGCCTTTTTTGATCGCGTGTTCGGCAGCGATTCGGCCGGATTCCAGCTGGTCGAAGCCGACATAGGAGTAATTTGGCAGGGTGCGGTTGAGCAGGATGACCGGCACGAGCGTCTGTTTCTCGGAGAGATTGGCCAGATCCGTGCCGCTGGGTGAGATCACGATGGCGGAGGCGCCTTTCTGCGCGGTCCACAGCTCACGCTGGAGATGCAGCTTGTTTTGCGTGTAGGGACGCAGCACGATGTCAATATTGGAGTTTTCCGCATCCACGATGCGGTTGAAGGCGTCCAGAAATGTCGGCAGGAGCATTTTGAGCCCCGAGAGCGGAAAGTAAACCGTGACACGGTACTTGAGCACTGCCTTGTTGCGTCCTTTGTATTCATAGTCGAGGCTTTCCGCCGCTTTTCGGATCTCCTGCTGTGTCTGCTCGGTGATGCGCTTTTCCGTGCCGCGGCCGGACAGGACATAGGAGACGGTCGCCGTGGAGACGCCGCATATGTCCGCGATGTCTTTGAGTGTTGCCATAGTGGGAAGCATCCTTTGTGTTGTTTTTGTTGCGCGGGTGAACCGCTGTTGCTTAACATTATACTAAACAGGCGTTAAAAAAGCAATACATGCTTAACTTATTTTAAATTAATATTGCTTATCTTGAAATAAATTAAGCACAATTGTGTCGAAATGCTGAATAATCACCGTCTAAAAATGGGCGAAATGATGATATTGCAGCGTTTTTGCGATTCCTGATTGACAAATTTCAAGGAAAGTGCAAAATATAAGTAACGATTGACAAGGTTTTGACTCAGGTTTATTAAGCTTAACTTGTTAAGCAAAACGTTGTTACAGAAACATAAGGTAGTCACGAAATAGAAAAAATGGAATGTCAGGAGGAATCTATCATGGCAAACAAGATCAATGTTTTGGAATGCGGCCCGCGCGACGGTTGGCAGAACCTCAAGCAGATGCTGACGTTCGACCAGAAGATGGATCTGATCGACCGGATGTTTGATGCAGGTGTGACGCAGATGGAGGTCACGTCTTTCGTCAGCCCCAAGGCGATCCCGCAGATGGCGGACGCAGCGGACGTAGCCAAAGCGTGCATTGAAAAGCACCCTGACGCGACGCTGTACGCGCTCGTGCCGAACTTCCGCGGTGTGGAAAATGCGTTCAACGCCGGCATCCGCAATGTGTCTTATGTGATCTCGGTCAGCGAGAGCCACAACAAGGCCAACATCCGCAGAACGCACGAGGAGTCCCTCGCCGAGCTGCAGAAGATCATGGATACTTACCCGCAGATGAACATCTGTGTCGCGCTTGCGACGGTGTTCGGCTGCCCGTTTGAAGGCATCCCGCCGATCCAGAAGCCGGTTGACTTCGCAAAGCGTGTCTATGACATGGGCATCCGCTCCATCTGTCTGGCCGATACGATCGGCATCGCCGATCCGCATCAGGTTCGTGAGACGATCCAGGCCATGGTCGAGACGATGCCGGACTGCGAGTTCCAGATCCACATCCACGATACCCGCGGCATGGGCCTGGCCAACACGCTCGCTGCCATTGAGTGCGGCATTACCACCGTGCAGTCCACGCTCGGCGGCCTCGGCGGCTGCCCGTTTGCACCGGGCGCATCCGGCAACACCGCCACGGAAGACCTCGTCTATATGCTCCAGCGCATGGGCTATGACACGGGTATTGACTTTGAAAAGCTGCTGGCTGCCGCCAAGTATCAGAAGAGCTTTGTCGACGGTATCTACAGCGGCCATCAGCAGAACATCAACACCAAGACGCCGCCCTGCTGCTGAGACGCACGGCTGTCCATCATTTGAAAGAAAACTGAGAGGGAAATATTTATGGAAACTGCATTTGACATTATTTCGTTGGTGCTGTTCATCGTCGTGATCCTGCTGGCTTTCTTCCGCAAGGTCAACGTCGGTGTTGTGGCAGTCACATTCGGCGTCATCATGGTGCGTATCTTCGGTCTGACCGATAAGGATCTGATCGGCGGCTTCAGCACCTCCATGTTTACCACGCTCGTCGGCATCACGCTGCTGTTCGCGGCCATCACGCAGACCGGCGCGCTGGATCTGCTGGCCAGAAAGATCATCGCGCTGGCCGGAAACAAGATGTGGGTTTTGCCCATCATGGTCTACATCGCCGGCTTCGTCATCGCCGGTGTCGGTCCCGGCGCTGTGCCTGCGCTGGCGATCATCCCCGCACTCGCGGCGATCATCGCCGTGGAGGTCGGCTTCAACCCGCTGATGCTCGTCCTGATCGGTGAGCAGGGTCTGATGGCCGGACGTATGACACCTATCACGCCTGAGGCTGCCATCATCACCGGCGCTGCAGCCGAGGCCAACATCGCAAACGTCATGCCCACCATCCTGGTCTGCCAGACGCTCGTGACGATCGTGTCCTCGTTCGTGTTCTGGTTCATCTTCAAGGGTCACAAGGTCAAGCAGCCGCTCAACCCGATCGAGCGCGGCACGCTCGAGAAGTTCAACGCCAAGCAGATCATCGCCCTGCTGAGCATCGTGCTCATGCTCGTGCTGCTGATCTTCGTCAAGGTCAACATCGGTGTCGCCGCCTTCGCGGTCGCCGGCCTGCTGTTCCTGTTCGGCATCGCCGACGACGGCAAGGCGCTCAAGTCCCTGCCCTGGGGCACCATCGTGATGGTCCTCGCGGTCGGCTCCCTGCTCAACATCGTCAACAAGATGGGCGGCATCGATCTGATGAGCAACGCGCTCGCCAAGATCATGACCAAGGGCACTGCGACCCCGTTCATGGGCATCTCCGCTGCGCTGCTGAGCCTTGTCAGCTCCGCGCTCGGCGTGGTGTACCCGACGATGATGCCGATGTGCGCGGACATCGCTGCCCAGGTCGGCGGCGTGAACCCGGTCGCGCTGATGGCGGCTGTCGGCGCCGGCGGCTCTCTGTCCGGCATCTCTCCGCTGTCCACCGGCGGCGCGCTGGCTATGGCGGCGCTCGCGACTGCGCTCCCCAACCGCACCAAGGAGGACGAGAACAAGACGTTCGTGCAGCTGTTCATCTACGCCGGCCTTGCGATCGTGATCCTGATCGTGCTCTGCTCGACCATTTACGTCCCGCTGGCAAACCTGCTGCACGGCTGATATCAACTCCATTCAACTGAAATCTGACTGAAATCTGAACAAAGGAGAGATTCCTATGGAAAAAGCGCTTAGCAATATTACCGTTCTGGACCTGACCCGTGTGCTGGCCGGTCCCTACTGCACCATGATGCTGGCCGACTACGGCGCAAACGTCATCAAGATCGAGATGCCGGGCAAGGGCGACGACACCCGCGCCATGGGCCCGAAGAAGAACGACTACAGCATGTACTATGCCTACGTCAACCGCGGCAAGAAGGGCATCACCCTGAACCTGAAGTCTGAGGAGGGCAAAAAGCTCTTCCTCGAGATGGTCAAGAAGGCTGACGTCGTCGTCGAGAACTACCGCCCCGGCGTCATGGACAAGCTGGGTGTCGGCTATGACGTGCTCAAGGAGGTCAATGACCAGATCATCTACGCCGCCGTCTCCGGCTTCGGCTGCTATGGCCCGAAGCACCAGAGACCCGGCTACGATATCATCGCGCAGGCCACCTCCGGCCTGATGAGCATCACCGGCGAGGCCGGCGGTCAGCCGCTGCGTGTCGGCAATGCCATGGGCGACGTGCTCGGCGGCATGAACCTGACCATCGGCATCCTGATGGCGCTCAACGCCCGTACCGTCACCGGCCGCGGCCAGCGCGTGGACGTCGCGCTCGTTGACTCCGTCGTTTCCAGCCTCGAGGTCGGCTGGCAGCGCTTCTTCGCCTCCGGCAAGCAGCCCGAGCTGATCGGCAACCGCTACGCTTCCGCCTTCCCGTATGACTCCTTCCAGGCCAGCGACGGACGCTTCGTCATCGGCTGCGGCAACGACAAGCTCTTCACGCTCCTGTGCACCAAGGCACTCGACCGCCCCGACCTGCTTGAGGATCCGCGCTTTGACACCAACATTCACCGCTGCGAGAACTATGCCGAGCTCAAGCCTGAGATCGAGAAGTGGAGCTCCCAGCACACCATCGCCGATTGCGTGGCCATCATCGATGCGGCCGGTGTCCCGGTTGCGCCGATCAATATGCTCGCCGACGTCGTCAACGACGACCACATCGCCAACGCCCGCGAGATGTTCGTGCACCTGCAGCACCCGGTCATCGGCGACATGATTGTGCCCGGCAACCCGGTCAAGCTCATGGATACCAAGCCGGAGATCAACAAGTGCGCACCGGATCTGGGTCAGGACAACAAGGCAATCTATGAGGGAATGCTCGGCCTGTCCGATGCCGACCTTGCCAAACTGAAAGAAGAAAAAGTGATCTGATCTGCAAGCTTTCGTTTGCTCTCCAAAACTCCCTTCTTATTTATCTCTTCCTTTTTTCTTTCTTTACTATACAAAATCCCATGGCGAAAATCGCCATGGGATTTTTGTGCTTTCTGCGTATGCTGTTTATGCGGGAATGCGGCGGTACAGCCGTGCGCGGATGAGCGTTGCGAGCGCAAGCTTGATTGCATCCGGCAGCAGAAACGGCAGCACACATTTGGCCAGCACCACGCCGAGCGTGATCGTGCCCGTGCGGGTGTAGACGATGAGGAACCACGCCGTGCCGAACGCGTAGCACACCAGCAGCCCCACGGCTGCCGACAGCACGAACACCCACTGCCCGAGTCCCCAGCGCGCCTGTGCGAGAGCGATGATGAGCGCCAGCAGGATGAAGCCGACGAGGTATCCGCCGGTCGTGCCGATCAGGGCGGCGAAGCCGCCGCGAAAGCCTGCGAACACCGGCGCACCCACCGCGCCCAGCAGCAGATACACCAGCACGCTCACCGTGCCGCGCCGGCCGCCGAGCAGGCCGCACACGGCGAAGATCGCAAACGTCTGCAGCGTGAACGGCACCTCCGCCGGGATGCTGATCCATGCGCACACGGCGATAAGCGCCGCACCGATCGCGCAAAAACACAGGTCTCTGGTCGAAAATTTCATAAGATCTCCTCCGATTGTAAAGCAAAATGAAAAATGAATTGACAATTTGACGATAGCACAGACGTTGTAAATTGTCAACAATTTCTGAAAAACGCTTTACAATTCCGGCACCATCGGCTAAACTGGCATCAGAGAGATTCGTAAAGGAGTGTGGTTTCATGCTGCGGGATGATGTTTTGCTCCTGCTCACGGAGGCGGAGGGGTATCTCTCCGGCGAGGAGATGCGCGAAAAGCTGGGCGTGTCGCGCGCGGCGGTCAGCCAGGCGGTGCGCGCACTGCGCGCCGACGGGTATGACATCGACGCGGTCACGAACCGGGGCTACTGCCTGCGCGCGCGGCCGGATACGCTCACGGCCGGTGATGTGCTGCCCTACCTGCCGGAGGCGCGGCGGGCGACGGTGCGGTGCTTCGCGGAGATCGACTCCACGAACAGCTACCTGAAGGCCGAGGCCATGCGCGGCGCGCCGGACGGCCTGTGCGCCATCGCCGACCGGCAGACGGCCGGGCGCGGCCGGGCCGGTCGCCCGTTCCGCTCGGACGCGGGGCAGGGTGTCTACCTGTCTATGCTCCTGCGGCCGGTCTGCGCGCCCATGGCGGCCATGACCGTGACGGCGCACGTTGCGGTGGCCATTTGCCGCGCACTTGAGGTGTTTGGCGTGCAGCCGAAGATCAAGTGGACGAACGACCTGGTCCTCGGTACGAAAAAACTCTGCGGCATCCTCACGGAGCTGACCGTCGAGGCCGAGACCGGCACGGTCGATTCCATCGTGGCCGGTATCGGTGTGAACGTCCGTCAGCTGCCGGAGGATTTCCCGCCGGAGCTGCGCGCCATCGCGGGCTCGGTCCGGTCCGAGACCGGGCTGGAAATTTCCCGCGCGCGTCTGGCGGCCGAGATGGTGCGCGCGCTCGACCAAATGTATCTCGACTGGCAGCGTGACCCGCGCGCGTATCTGGACGATTACCGCGCGCGCTGCGTCACGGTCGGGCGGCCGGTGCGCGTCGTGCGCGGCGAGCTTGTCCGCACCGGCTTCGCTGAGGCGGTGGACGATGACTTTGCGCTCGTCGTCCGCTGGCCGGACGGCGCGCGCGAGACCGTCACCGGCGGCGATGTGTCCGTGCGCGGCCTGTTCGGCTACCTGGATTAAGGAGGCGCGCATGGCGGACACTTTGTGCATTTCCACCGCGCTGGCCGGACGGCGCGCGCGTGCGCGCGTTTTACGATGACCTGACCGACGCCATGGCCGATGCGCCTTATCCGCCCGGCTGACGCAAGGGTGTGTACCCCACGCAGGCGTTCCTGGACGCGTCCATTGCGCACGGCGAGCTGTTTCTCGCGGAGCTGGACGGCGTGCTCACCGGTTGCATGGTGCAGTACGCCATCGGCACCGCGCGCGCTCAGGACTGCCGCGCACTGCGGCTCGACGTGCTGGGCGGCAACGTCCCGGCCGAGCGGCTCTACACCGGGCAGGGCTTTGCCCGCCGCGGCACGGTGCGGATGTTTTATGACGACACCGGCTGGACGGACTACGGCCTCTATGAATACCTGCTGTGAGCGGGCAGAAAAAACCGGCTGCGGAATCCCGCAGCCGGTTTTCACATGTTGTTGCGCTCAGTACGCGCTGATAGGCAGCGAGTCGTCGTCCTGCCCCTTTTCCACGGAGCGGATGACGATGTCGTAGCCGACGTTCTCATTGACCTGCACGTGTACGGTCTCGCCCGCGCGGTGGCCCATGACGGCCTTGCCGACGGGGGACTCCTTGCTGATGAGGCCCTCGAGCGCGTTCTGCCGCAGCGTTGTCACGAGGCGGATCGTCTGCTCCTCGTCGTCGTCCGGGATATAGATGACCACCTTGTCGAACAGGCCCACCATATCAAAGGACGAGTGGTCGGAGATGACCTTCGCCGTGTCCACCATCCGCTGCAGATAGCGGATGCGGCTGTCGTTGCGGTTTTTCTCGCGCTTGGCGGCCTTGTATTCGAAGTTTTCGCTCAGGTCGCCGAAGCCGCGCGCCACCTTGACCTCCTCGATCAGCTTCGGCCGCAGCTGAAGCGTGCGGTAGTCGATCTCGTCTTTCATCTTCTGAATGTCGACTTCCGTCAGTTCGTCATACATGAAAAACACCTCGATTTCTCAGGTGTCCATCTTATCACATTCCGTGTCGGAAGAAAAGGCTTTGCGGTCGTTTTCCACGAGCTGCTTGTGAAAGATCGCGCGGAACACGCCGCGCGTGGCCGGCCCTGCAGCAAAGATCTGCCACAGCAGCGCCCACGGCAGGTTGCGGTAGAGCGTGGCGAGAAAGCGCGCGAAAAACTCCGCGTCGATGCCCGTGAACAGCGCCGTTGCGATCAGGCTCATCGACGGGCACATGACCATGACCGTGCAGCCGGACACGGCCAGCGTCACGAGCAGCGGATTGTCGCGCCCCGGCTGAACGAATCTGTGCGCGATGTGCTGCCCCGCGCGGCTGCCATAGAGCGTGGAGACGACAAAGACGATCGCGCCCATGAACGCGGTCTCCTTCAGCGCGGGCAGAAAGACCACGTTTGACATCGCGCCGAGCTTGTGCGCGACGTTGGCGACCTCCATCCCCAGCGCCATGAAATACGACATCAGCAGTCCGAAGACCGCACCCTGTGTTTTTGTCTGCGGCATATTGCAGACCTCCTTTTTTGATGTGCGGCGGCGAAGCGCCGGACAAACAAAAAAGCGCACAGCGTCCGGTGTCCGGATGCTGCACGCTTTGCGTTCCTGTTGAGTCAGTGCTACACGAGCCAGTTCTTTTTTAGCAGATTCCGGCCGAAAAGTCAAGCGCCGGCACATGAATTTCTGCCGTCCGGGCACACTATCCGGTATCGAAAGGAGTGGTTCGGATGGATCTGCTGCAAGTGGCGGTCACGGCCGTGGGCGCGTTTGCGGCGCTGTTTCTGCTCTCAAAGCTCATGGGCCACCGCCAGATCTCGGAGCTGAGCGTCTTTGACTACGTCAATGGCATCACCATCGGCTCCATCGCCGCAGAAATGGCCACGGAGCTGGAAAAGCCGCTGCGTCCCCTCGTGGCCATGGTGGTCTGGGCGCTGCTGGTGTGGCTGCTTGAGGCGCTGACGAGCAAATGCCCGCGCCTGCGCAAATATATCAGCGGCTCGCCGTCGATCGTCTTTGACAACGGCAAGCTCTACCGCCGCAACATGAAAAAGGCCCGTCTCGACCTGAGCGAATTTCTCATCCAGTGCCGCCAGCAGGGCTTTTTTGACCTCGGCGCCATTCAGACGGCGGTCTATGAGCCCGACGGCCGCCTGACCATTCTGCCCGTGGCGGCCCGCCGCCCGGCCACACCGGAGGATATGGGCATTGCCCCGGAAAAGGAGCAGATCTTCACCGAGCTCGTCATGGACGGCCGCGTTCTCGGCGAGAACCTGCACCGCATGGGCGTGGACGAGACGTGGCTGCTCAAGCAGCTACGCCAGCAGGGGTACCACAGCGCGCGCGAGGTGTTCCTCGCCGTGGCCGATGCCAACAAGCAGGTGGCTGTTTACCCGGTCAGCACTTGACAGAGCCCGAAAAACGCGCTATGATTGCTTCAAATTATTGAACTTTTTGAAGCAAGAGGCGATCACTATGCAGCATACGGAGCTTCGGCGCACGGGGAAGTTTCTGCTCTTCTCGTGCTCGGCCGGGCTGATTGAGCTCGGCGGCTTTGCGCTCTTCAACGAGGCGTTTCACTGGCCGTACTGGGGCGCGTACCTGACGGCACTTGTGCTGTCGGTGCTGTGGAACTTCACGTGCAACCGGCGCTATACCTTCCGCTCGACGGAGAAGGTGGCGCGGGCCATGGCGCTCGTGTTTTTGTACTACTGCGCGTTCACGCCGCTGTCTACGCTGCTCGAGCACCGGCTCGCGGACGTGCAGGGGTGGAATGGCTATCTCGTGACGTTTTTGAACATGGTGCTGAATTTCGTGACGGAGTTTCTCTACCAGCGCTTCGTGGTCTACCGCAACTCGCTGGACACGAACAAATTCGCGCATTAAAACGAAAACGCTCCCGCTGTGCGGGAGCGTTTTCGTCAGGCGTCGGTTTTTGCGTCCGGCAGCGTGAACCCCGGGAAATATTTCTCCGCGAAGGCCACCTGCGGCACCTGAAACGTCCGCCCGCGCAGGTATTCCAGGATACCCGCGTCCGTCGGCAGCGTGAACGTGAGCTTGTAGGAGTAGAGCATCTGCCCCGTCTCGCCGTAGGTGCGGTTGATGCGCTCGCGGCCGTACTTCCCGTCGCCGAGCAGGGGGCAGCCGGCGGCGGCCATCTGTGCGCGGATCTGGTGCGTGCGGCCGGTCAGCAGCCGGCACTCGACGAGCGAGAGCCCCCGGCGGCTTTGCAGCGTGCGGTATTCCGTCACAGCGGTCTTGGCGCCGGGCTGCGGCTTTTTCGTCACGTAGACCTGGTTTTTCACCGCGTCCTTGAACAGATACCCCTCCAGCCGTCCCTCGGCGGGCCGCGGCCGGCCGCAGACGACGCAGAGGTAGGACTTTTCGATCTCGCGGCCGCGGATCTTGTCGTTCAGAATGCGCAGCGCCTCGGCGTTTTTCGCCGCGATGACGATGCCGCCGGTATTGCGGTCGATGCGGTTGCAGAGCGCCGGGGTGAAGGCGTTTTCGGCCTTCGGATCCCACTGACCGTTCTGGCGCAGGTAGGCCTGAATGTTTGAGATGAGCGTGTCCCAGCTCCACTCGCCCGCACTGTGGCACAGCACGCCGGGCTTTTTGTCCGCCAGCAGGATGTTCTCGTCCTCGTAGACGATGTCGAGCCGCGGCGTCGCGATCTTCAGCCAGGCGTTGTGCTCCGTGGGCTTTTCAAAAAACTCGTCGTTGATATATAATTGCAGCACGTCCCCCTCGACGAGGCGCACGTCGCGCTTGGTGCCCTTGCCGTTGCGCTTGATGCGCTTGAGGCGGATATATTTCTGCAGCAGCGATTCCGGCAGCAGGGGAACGGCTTTGCCGACGAAGCGGTCGAGCCGCTGACCGGCGTCATTTTTGCGTATCTGGATCTCTTTCATGTCACACACCATCTCCACGCAACGATTATCGCGGATTTTCAGCGCATTGTCAACACAAATTCCTGTTGACAATTGGGGTAGATATCATCTATAATACTAAAGCGATTGTGCGAGGTGCGCTATGAAGCTGAATCTGAGAGAAATCATAGAAATTCCCGGCGGCAGTGTTCCGTTTGCGCAGGAGCTGGACACGGCCCTGCTCGACTTTCCCTCCGTCCGGGCTTACACCGCGCCGATCACGGCCGAGGGCAAGGTGGTCAATACGGCCGGCATCCTCACACTGCAGGGCAAACTGCATGCGGAGATGCTGTGCGTGTGCGACCGCTGCGGCGCGGAGTTTCCGCGCACGGTCGACCTCGACCTGCACGCCGACATCACGGCGGATGCGCAGGACGACGATCCTGAGGTGTTTACGCTCGACGGAGACTGGCTCGATGTGGACGAGGTGCTCTCCACCTGCTTCATCCTCAGCATGGATACCAAGTGCCTGTGCAAGCCCGACTGTGCCGGACTGTGCGACCGCTGCGGCGCGAACCTGAACCTCGGGCCGTGCCGGTGCCAAAAACCCCGCGATCCAAGAATGGCTGTATTAGAGCAGCTTTTGGATAATAAAACTGACGAAGAGGAAGCTGCTCATAACAGCGACTGACGAGGAGGTGTCATCATGGCAGTCCCGAAAGGAAAAGTGTCTCGACAGAGACGTGACAAGCGTCGTTCGTCCCACTGGAAGCTCACCGCTCCCGCGATTGTGAAGTGCCCGAACTGCGGCGCATTCGTCATGCCCCATCACGCCTGCAAGACCTGCGGCAAGTACAACGGACGCGACGTCATCAAGGTTGACGACTAAAAGAAGCTGAGAAGAGGAGCGCTTGCCCCTCTTCTTTTGCTATGTGCCGGAGTTTGCCGGTGCATAGCAAAGGAGATCCTGAGCAAAGGAGGCGCGGCGTATGCATCGCTGCACGATCAGCCACATCGACCCCGACAGCCCGCTGCGCCACGCGGCCCATCCCGGCGACCGGCTGGTGTCCATCAATGGCAACCCGATCACCGATGTGCTGGATTATAAATACTACGCCTATGACCCGGAGCTGGCCGTGTGCCTGCGCCGCCCGGACGGGACAGAGCACACCGTGCACGTTTCCAAGCCCCTCGGCGGCGAGCTGGGGCTGGATTTTGAGACGTATCTGATGGACAACGCGCACTCGTGCGCCAACCACTGCGTGTTCTGCTTCATCGACCAGATGCCGCCGGGCATGCGCCCGACGCTGTATTTCAAGGATGACGATGCGCGCCTGAGCTTCCTCATGGGCAATTATATGACGCTCACAAACCTGTCCGAGCGCGAGGTGCAGCGCATCATCCACCTGCACATCAGCCCCATCAACGTCTCCGTACATGCGACGGACCCGGAGCTGCGTTCGTTCCTGCTTGGCAATCCCCGCGCGGGCAAAACGCTCGAGATCATGCGGCGCTTTTCTGACGGCGGCATCACCATGAACTGCCAGATCGTCTGCTGCCCCGGCCTGAACGACGGCGCGCAGCTGCAGCGCACGATGCACGACCTCGCGGCGCTCTATCCGCAGGTGCACAGTGTGTCGATCGTGCCGGTCGGGCTGACGAAGTTCCGCGAGGGGCTCTATCCGCTCACACCGTTCACGCCCGAGCACGCGGCCGAGACGCTCGATCTGGTCAACGCCTTCGGCGACGAATGCGTTGAAAAATTCGGCACGCGCATCTTCTTCTGTGCCGACGAGCTGTATCTCAAGGCGGGGCGCGAGCTGCCGCCGGAGGAGTTTTACGAAGAATTCACGCAGCTCGAAAACGGCGTCGGCATGCTGCGCCTGCAGCAGACGGAGTTTCGCTCGGCGCTGAGCCTGTCCGACCCGCCGGACGGCGTGCCGTTTTCCATGGCGGCGGGCGTTTCGGCAGCGCCGTTTCTGGAAAAACTTTTGTGTACGGCACGCGAAAAGTATGCTACAATAAAAGGACACGTCTACGCGATCGAAAATGATTTCTTCGGCCGCAGCATCAATGTCTCCGGCCTCATCACCGGGCAGGACCTCATCGCGCAGCTGCGCGGGAAGGACCTCGGCGAGCGGCTGCTGATCTCGAACAACATGGTGCGCCACGACGAGCTGGACTTTCTCGACGACATTACGCTCGAGCAGGCCAGCGCCGCGCTCGGCGTGCCCATCTATCCCGTGGATGCAGACGGTTTTGCCCTCTGCGACGCCATGTTCGGCATCCTGCCGGAGGTGCACCTGCCCGACCGGGGCAGCGGCAGCACCGACGGCGCGGAGTACTACAAATATAATCCCCATAAGGAGGGATAATCATGTCCAGACCCCTGGTTGCGATCGTGGGCCGGCCGAACGTCGGCAAGTCCATGCTCTTCAATAAGCTCTGCGGCCGCCGCTTGTCCATTGTTGAGGACACGCCCGGCGTCACGCGCGACCGGCTCTATGCCGAGTGCGAGTGGTGTGGCCGCACGTTCGACATCGTCGATACCGGCGGTATCGAGCCGAGTACCGATAATGAGATCCTGCTGTTCATGCGCGAGCAGGCACAGCTCGCCATTGACGCGGCCGACGTCGTCGTGCTCGTCACCGAGATCGGCACCGGCGTCACCGCCGCCGATCAGGAAGTGGCCAATATGCTCCTGCGCTCGAAAAAGCCCGTCGTGCTGGCCGTCAACAAAATGGACGCCACCGGCACGGTCGACCCCGGCATCTATGAGTTTTACTCCCTCGGCCTCGGCGACCCGATTGCCGTTTCCGCCGTGCACGGCCACGGCACGGGCGACCTCCTCGACGCCTGTCTGGAGCACTTCCCGCCCGAGGATGCGGACGATGCGGACGCGGACTATACCCGCGTCGCCGTCATCGGCAAGCCGAACGTCGGCAAGTCCTCGCTCGTGAACCTCATCCTCGGCGAAAAGCGCGTCATCGTCAGCAACGTTGCCGGTACGACGCGCGACAGCGTCGACAGCCGCTTTGAGAACAAATACGGCAAGTATATCTTTGTCGACACCGCCGGTATCCGGCGCAAGTCCCGCGTGGACGACCGCATTGAGAAATTCTCCGTCATGCGCGCCAAGCTCGCCATCGAGCGCGCGGATGTGTGCCTGATCATGATCGACGCGCGCGACGGCGTCACGGAGCAGGACACGAAGATCGCCGGCCTCGCGCACGAGGCGGGCAAGGCGTCCATCATCGTCGTGAACAAGTGGGACCTGGTCGACAAAGAGACCGGCACCATGGAGAAAATGCGCAAGGACGTTCTGCGCGATCTGAGCTTCATGTCCTACGCGCCGGTGCTGTTCATCTCGGCCCTGACCGGTCAGCGCACCGAGCGGCTGTTCGAGCTCATCAACTTTGTCAACGACCAGAGCGCCATGCGCATCACCACCGGCATGCTCAACAACGTCCTCGCCGACGCGCAGGCACGCGTCCAGCCGCCGACGGACAAGGGCCGCCGCCTGAAGATCTATTATATGACGCAGACGGGCGTCAAGCCGCCGTGCTTCGTTGTGTTCTGCAACAGTAAGGAACTGTTCCATTTTTCTTACCAGCGCTATCTGGAAAACCAGATCCGCGCCGTGTTCGGCTTGGAGGGCACGCCCATCCGCATGGTCATCCGGCAGAAGGGAGAGCAGGAATGATCCCCGGACTGCTCGCGGCCATCGCCGTTTTCTCCTACCTGCTTGGCGGACTCAACGGGGCGATCATCGCATCGAAATACGTCTTTCACCGCGACGTGCGCGATTACGGCAGCGGCAACGCCGGCCTGACAAATTTCTTCCGCACGTTCGGCGCGCCCGGCCTTGCCATCGTCATCGGCACGGATGTGCTCAAGACCGTTATTGCCGTAGTGGCCGGCGGACTCATCATGGGCACGCAGGGCGCGGCGGCGACGGGTCAGGTGTTTGCGGGCTTTTGTGTCATGCTCGGCCACATCTACCCGGTGTTTTACGGCTTTCGCGGCGGCAAGGGCGTCCTCTGCGCCGAGACGATGCTGCTGATCGTGAGCTTCCCGACCGGCCTCGTCGCGCTGCTGATCTTTGTGGGCATCGTCTGGGCCACGCGCTATGTGTCGCTCGGCAGCATCTGCGGTGCGCTCATCGCGCCCATCGGCGTGCTCGCCGCCTGCGGTAAACTGCCGGCTCTGCTGAGCCTGTTTTGCGTGATTCTGCTTGTGGTCAAGCACCGCAGCAACATCGGCCGGCTCATCCAGCACAAAGAGTCCAAACTGTCTTTTAAGAAAGACCTGTCCGATAAATTTGACGACGAAGATTTTTGAAACAAGAGAAGAGGGAACCAACCAATGCTTGAACTCAAACACCTTTGCTTTGAGGCCGAAACGGACGACGGTGTCCGCCAGATCCTCAAGGACGTGAGCCTCACGGTCGATGAACGCATGGTCGTCATCACCGGCCCGAACGGCAGCGGCAAGTCCACCATGGCCAAACTCATCGCCGGTATCGAGCAGCCGACCTCCGGCCAGATCCTGCTCGACGGCGAGGACATCACCCACATGTCCATCACCGAGCGCGCCCGCCGCGGCATCAGCTTCGCTTTCCAGCAGCCGGTGCGCTTCAAGGGCATCACGGTCTTTGACCTCATCAGCATCGCCTCCGGCAAGAAGCTCTCGACGAACGAGGCCTGCACCTATCTGTCCGAGGTCGGCCTGTGCGCGCGGGATTATGTCAACCGCGAAGTGAATGCCAGCCTCTCCGGCGGCGAGCTCAAGCGCATCGAGATCGCGACCATGCTCGCCCGCGGCACGAAGATGTCCATCTTCGACGAGCCCGAGGCCGGCATCGACCTCTGGAGCTTCCAGAATCTCATCAGCGTGTTCGAGAAGATGCACGAGACGATCCACGGCAGCATCCTCATCATCTCGCATCAGGAGCGCATTCTCGAGACGGCCGATAAGATCGTCGTGCTCGTCGACGGCGAGATCCGCGCTATCGGCAGCAAGGATGAGATCATGCCCGTACTCATGCAGGCGTCGAGCGTGTGCAGCCGCCTGGCTGACAAGGTCTGAGGGAGGGAATCACCATGGATGCGATTGAGAAAAAACTGCTCGAAGAGGTCGCCGACCTCCACGGCATCCCCGAGGGTGCCTATAACATCCGCGCCGACGGCAAGCTCGCCGGGCGCAATACGACCGCGCACATCAACATCGTCACGAAGGAAGACAAGCCCGGCATTGACATCTACATTGCCCCCGGCACGAAAAACGAGAGCGTGCACATCCCGGTCATCATTTCCCAGACCGGCCTCAAGGACATGGTCTACAATGACTTTTACGTCGGTGAGGACTGCGATGTGACCATCGTCGCCGGCTGCGGCATCCACAACTGCGGCACGCAGGAGTCCCGCCACGACGGCATCCACAGCTTCTTTGTCGGCAAGAATGCCAAGGTGCGCTACATCGAAAAGCACTACGGCGAGGGCGACGGCAACGGCGAGAATGTCATGAACCCGACGACGATCGTCGATCTTGGCGAGAACGCCTACATGGAGATGGAGACGACCCAGATCAAGGGCATCGACTCCACCTATCGTGACACGCAGGCGCACCTGTCGGACGGTGCCACGCTCATCATCAAGGAAAAGATCATGACCCATGGTCACCAGCATGCGGAGACGAACTTCTCCGTCGATCTCGACGGCTATGACTCCAGCACAAACGTCATCTCCCGCTCCGTCGCCAAGGATCACTCCAGCCAGATGTTCAACTCCAACATCCGCGGCAACAATAAGTGCGCCGGCCACTCGGAGTGCGATGCCATCATCATGGACGAGGGCACCGTCGGTGCGCGCCCGGAGATCACGGCCAACTCCGTTGAGGCCAGCCTCATCCACGAGGCCGCCATCGGCAAGATCGCCGGTGAGCAGCTCAACAAGCTCATGACCCTCGGCCTGACCGAAAAGGAAGCCGAGGAGCAGATCATCAGCGGTTTCCTGAAGTGAGGTGCGCGGCGTGATCGAGATCCTCTGCTTCGGCGACAGCAACACCTATGGCTTTACGCCCGACTGGAAGCACCGCTACGGGCGCGATATCCGCTATCCCGGCGTGCTGCAGGCCCTGCTCGGCGACGGGTATTACGTCGCGGAGGACGGCCTGGTCGGCCGCACGGCCGCATTTGCGGACGATAACCGTGCCGGCCGATCCGCACTCGAGACGCTGCCGCTGAGCATCGAGAGCCACGGCCCGGTGCAGTACATCATCCTCATGCTCGGTACGAACGACTGTAAGATCGATAAGACCCGTTCCGCTGAGGAGGTGGGTGCCGGCATGGATAAGCTCGTGCGGCTCGTTATCGGCATGCTGCCCGCGTGGACGAAGATCCTGCTTGTGGCCCCGCCGCCGCTCGGTCCGGCCGCGCCGCAGCGCGACCCGGAGTATGATGCGCAGTCGCTCACGGTTTCGCAGGGCGTGGCAGAGCAATACCGGATGATCGCCGAGGCGTATGGCCTGCGGTTTCTCGATGCCGGTACGGTCACGCAGATGAGCGCGCTTGACGGTGAGCACCTTGACCCCGACGGGCACAAGAAGCTGGCCGCTGCCATCGCGGATATTGTCCGCCGCGACTGTGAGGCATGAGCGCGCTGACGCATATATGACGCACATATCACGGTAAAAGAGTTCTCTGCGCGGCGCCCGGCAGCCGCGCAGATTTTTTCTCCAAAATGCAAAAACGTTCTTGACATTCGTGTCGTTTTCTGATAAGATACACCTTGCCTGTGGGGGTATAGCTCAGCTGGGAGAGCGCTTGAATGGCATTCAAGAGGTCAGCGGTTCGATCCCGCTTATCTCCACCAATGGGATGTAAGAAAGGCTTGTTTTCGTATGAAAGCAAGCCTTTTCCCTTTTAGAAAACTACATACCGGAATGATGCTGGCTTCTTCCACCGCCATTTGAGCATCTTCCCTACCAAGGGCAGTTTTTACGGCACCGTGAAAACTGCCCTTTTTTGTTGCCCAAATGCGTTTCATGATGAAACGGAATACTGACCATGGCATAGTATTATGATTATAATTGAACCATTCTTATTGAGTATTCTGCGTTCAAGCGAACGCGTTTAGCTTGGCTTTCTAAAGCTGTAATTATCTGAGTATACTGTGGAAATAGTTCGTCCTCAAAGGAATACGTTTTTGACCGTATTTCGAAGTTCAAATCCTTATCTAAAAAGATACAATCTATTGCGAGTTCAATTGTTTTCTTCTTTCCATAATAGTATGGATAACGGATTTCCATCTCGAAAACTCCACCTTGTATATAGCTTGCTTTACTAAACAAAATCCGCCCGGTTGTAGTTCCAGCTTTATTAAACTCTAAGCAAGCAAGCCCTGACATTTCATTGAGTGTTCTCAATATAGCAGATGGATCCGAAAACTCTTTTCTATCGGGATGAAAGGTTGCATCAATATGTTTTACTTGCTCTATATATTTATATTCCTGTAACTTGTTTTGTGGAATGGTTTCAGTAATAATGCTTAATTGTTCTTCTAAGTAGAAAAGGCAGTCATCAATTGTTATTCTTTCCCCCCAATTATGCTTCGTTGCTCCTTCCATTAGACGATGTAATGGTTCTGCCGTTTCAAGCTTGTGCTTCTCTGTGTTTTTGTAAATGTACACATTTTCATCACTTCTTGAATACTCCGAAAGAAAACCGATGCTATCATGTTCAAGTAACATCCAAAGTGTTTTTGCAAATAGGTATACATCAGATTTTCTATAATCCACGCTTTCAATATCTTCAATGAGCTGAAGTTCAGGAGGACGAATGACTATTGGGCCCAAGTGATCATTCACTTCCGTAATATGATCTTCTGTATCCTTAGCATTCCACACAAGGCCAAAATCAGCCAAGTACATATGTCCTTGATAATAGAGAAGGTTATTAGGCTTGATATCCCTATGGGCATAACCCAGACTGTGTAACTGCTTTAGGCTTTCTCCGATATGAATCATATGTTCAATTATCTTTGAAGGATAGCAACGTTGTGGATTAAACCGCATTGCTTTTGGCATAAGGTACCAAGGATAGTCTTGGTTTTCATCGTAAAGAACAGATGCATCGTAAATTGGAATGATAAATCTGACTTTATCTTGAAATGAAAGCACTTTTTTGATTTCTTTTAAAAATCTTGTTCTTCTCTTTTTATATTCCGGATCATCCTCATTTCTCGGGATAATGTCAAAAACCTTTATTGCAAAACCGTTGCTTTGCTGTGGCAAGCCTCTTTCCTCAATAACATCGACTTCATAAACCTTTCCGTTTCCGCCGCCTCCCAAATAGTTTTTTATTTCATATTTTCCTTTTTTCCCAATAACAACCGAACCAGTTTTCGGCCAGATGCTATTACCAGCCATTTTCAGCATCCTCCCGCTCCCTGTCTGATTCTCTCTTATAGGTTTCATATAAACCGTAGAAAACCCTTGAAGTCATTGGATAGTGAGGTTCAAAATACCGAGCTTTTTCTCTGAACTCTTCCGCCATTCTGAGTTCTTCTTTTCCTGCGGAAGGGCTGAATGCCCCTCTTCGATTATATACAGCGGTCTGATAGCTCAAAATCATTCTATCATCGCCGTATTTCTCAATCATTTTCCTGACTGCTTCACATGGTTCACGACCGTCGATGCCTGAAGGGGAAAAAGCGAACAAGCGACCCAGCGTGGATGTGAACAAACTCTCCTGATCATTCTTAATCAGATGTTTCCTATATTCTTCTATCCATTGTTCTAACTGATCCTCGTCGACTATCCCATCCCTCTCTGCCGGGCAAAAATGAGCTTTTTCATAGATTGTAAACATGTTGTGGACAGCTACTTGGTTTTTTGATTTCTCCTCGCCTTCTGGATGATCTTTCTTGAATACACCGGAGACAAGTTCTGCGAACAATTCAGGGACCTGTTTTATCATTCGCTGGAAACACTTCATGTTTTTCCAATCCAGCAAGTTTATAAAGAAAACCTCAAGATGAGAAATCCTGATGCATTTTTCTATATCATCTATGAACGCATCCTGCAGTACTGAAATCAGCTGTTCCACATGATAGCTGGTCATCTGATTGCTGCCTGAATGCGGCATTTTTTCGATACCGTCAAGGCATTCAAATATCTGATCTGCTGACAAAGGCGCCTGATAATGAATCATATGTAGCTGATCCAAGTACACATCAAGGGTAGCGTATTTTTTACACTCCCTCAGTGCCCATGCGAGATTGCACTCATCGCAACTAATATCGTCTTTCCAAAACTCTTTTTTTATTTCTTCTGACGCGTTTGTAATTAGCGGCACCTTTTGCGTCCGAAGTGCTTCAATTCGATATACTTTTGCTAGAATCGCAACAGAGCAGGCATCATTTGATAAATCTGAAATAATGGAGTCGTATGGCAACTGTTCACTACCCCCGAAGCGTCTCAAATAATCAAGTGCAATCGCTCCTGACTCCTGAACGGATAATAAGGATCTAAATGTATTGTAATTCCACTTCCCATTGTTCCAATACTTAGCTAGGTACACCCCCAAAGAGGAATATGATTCTATCGCACAAGCCTTCGCCAAAACTACCAGGTCAAAGCCACTTCTTTGAAATTCCGCAAGTTTTTCTTGGATCAACTCTTCTTTAGCTACTTCGTTTCTTTCTTGCTCTCCTTCCTGATGGTATGGAGCAGGATGTAAAAGTGGATAATCAGGATTATTAATAAACAGATACGTATACTCCAGTTCGGGGGTTTGTAGTTCGATTCTATTTAATAGTCCTTCATATTCGGCAAGGTTTCCCTCGGACATTGACCAATCCGAAGAAGCATAGAATCTATGCCTATATATAAGGTGACGAATACCGTTTTTTACTCGCATAACCTCTATGTCAGGCATTAGATTAATCTCAGACAATAGCTTTTCTTCCACCTCAAGACGCAAATCTGCCGGAAAATCGCTTGACAAATCTATCATTTTGATCCACCGATCCGCCGAATAATCCATGTGCTGTATTAGCAAATTAAAATAACCCAAGGATGTTTTTTGCATTTCTGCTGTTGTAGTAGATCTTGTTATTTCATGCTCCCGATATTTTGGATATGATAGCTCTCCGAAGATACTTCTCCCTTTGTTATCAATCGCAGAAATCAAATAGTCCCATGTATTGCTAGAATTGATTTCAAAGGCAATTTTTGCAGCAGTAGTCTTCTCCTCTGCATTTTGTAGAGAGGAGAAGTTCATCCATGTGCAAAAGACTTTTGAAAAGGTATCCTTTGGGTTGTTTGATTTATACTCGTATTGATAAGAATCTAGCTTCAATAGCCAACGTAGAGCTGACCAAAAAAAGTCTCTCTGGGTAAGAAACTGTTCCACCCCCCAAAGGACATCGATGTACGCATTTCTTCCCAGTAAAATATCACTGGATTGGTTCTGAAACAAAGACAAAAGCCCTGTACCTTCGTTTATTTCTCTTTCTAGTCTATCTAGTGTCGCCTTTGGAGATATTTCGCAAAGTTCTCTCCAGAATTTTGTTATGTAAATCCATTGCTTTTCTGTCTTTACGCAGTCTAAAATTTTGCAGATCAGGGCATCAAGGACTTGCTGTGTTTCTTCGTCTTTTTGATATGCGCCTTTAATGAGTAGTGTCTTCAGCATTCCCTTTCGAATTGTTTCAGACCAGAACAATCTCTCGCCTTTGAATCGCGCAACCAGTGCTTCTTGATGATCATATGTAAAAAGGCTCTCTGCTTCGTTAATCACATCCAATAAGGCCTTGATAAATGATTGCCAGATTGGTTCATTAGGCAACACATTAAGGTAGCTCCATATGTTTTCAGTACTTGCCAAATAATACGACACAGAGCCATTCCTGTTAATCATATATAGAAGGGGGTCTTCTCCCTTGGCATATGGAAGGACTTCGTCAATAAAGTGATCATATGAATCACCATACAATGATTCGATAATCAGCTTATCGCCGTCTATCTCTTCCCAACTGCCAATAAGCAAACATGTCTTTTGGGCTTTTTCGCCAACGCCGGAAACCCAGGAAGGCTGTTTTAAATACTCACCACGAAACAATCTTTTTTTGATTTGGGCATACAATCCATGTGTATCTGCTAAAAGGGCATATGCTTTGCTGTATTCCATTCCAGAGTTTTGCAAACACTTGGAAAGAGTATCACGTGTCCTTGGGCGCAATTCCAAAACACCCACTCTGAACACAGGGGTGTTTTCATCTATTACAAAGATATTTGTATTGTTCTCAATTGCAACGATTTCATCTGCGTAGAACCATGGTATATATACATTTCCTGAATATCCTAGATCCCGAAGCTTATCCCATGATTCCAGGCTCTTAACGACATAGACGGGACGTTTATCATTTAGTTTCCAAAGTTCATTCAGGACACAATAAATCGTTTCCTCTCTATTGCGTCCTCTGACATAAATGATTTCTTCATATCTTTGGTCTTCAAATTTGTCCTGAAATCGCTCATCATCAACAATAAAGTATTCGATCCCAATGGATGGATCGCAAGTGCTTCTTCTTAGCTCAATATCCATCTGGCCAGAAGAAAAAACTTCCAGCTTATTCTGTTGGTAGATTGCTATTTCACTTGAGACTTTGTCGATTCTGGTTTGTAGTTCTTGAAAGCTTTTTTCCTGCTCATCACGCCACTCTTGCAGAAAATAGTGCTCATACTTATCTGGATTGATTGTTCTTAATTGTTCGAGTACTGCATATATGATCCTCACCGTATAGCTTTCAGCAATTTCATAAGGTATTTCGTATTTGCTCATCAATTGCATTAAAGAATCATACAGCTTATGTTGTAGGCCATAGCCATCGTCGGTCTGAAGATCTTTTGCAATCTGAACCATGTTTTCTTTTGATAGGGCAAGTGCTAAATCCTTAAAAAAATCAGTCGCTTCCTGTTCAAAATTAAGAAAGAACTCCCCCGTATTTACGAGAAGTTTCTCCCACGCATGTGAATCCTGATATTTCTTTAATACATTTTCACCCGCCAATGCCAGCAAGTTCTGCGCTTCAGCAGAACCGAGGGCAGCAATAGCGCCGAATACCTGATTGATCATATATTATTCACTCCTCTGATTCTTCCTGCGTTTGTTTCACATCATTTGGTTAATTGCTTATTGTTTTTTGAAGTAGTTCATCTTCACTTTTTCATTATTTCAACTCAGTCCCTAGCAGAAAAGCGTAATTGGTATTTAGTTTATTATATCGCTTTTCTTTTCTTTAGCAATGTATGAATTGCATTTTCCAGGAAAACCAGAGAAGTATTATGATTAACTTTGAACTAATATAGGTTCTTTTTACATTGAAATACAGGCATCAAAAAATCACGATTTATAGACATTTAGCGCACAGTTTACGCTGCATTTTATATCATAATACATACAAATACTAATTCTAGGATTTTCCGCTTAAACATTAGGATCGACGTTAATTATCCGTTTCATCATGAAACGGATTTTTTATATATCCGCACCTTGCCCTAATCCAACCCGAAAGGAGGAATCCCATGTATTTTACCAATGGCGATCATCGTGCCTTTGAAAGCCTCATGCGGGACAAGCCCGGCGATCAGTATGACAGCGGAGCGGACGGCCCCTATCCAGAGTGCCGGAGCTGCCGCTGTCATCGTCCTTTCTGGACATACCGCTTCTGCCTGTACCCGGAGTGTCCCTTTACCCCTGGGCGCATGACCGCCGTTGGCAAGGGCCATCCACCCGAAGGAGGTGATGTTTCCCCTTAGCTTCTTACCCTTCAAAACCATATCAAGGAGGAACAATGCCCATTGCCAAAATGAAATGGTCCAGACGGCTTGCCGTGGCGCTCTGTACCATGCTTCTGCTCTGCACGGCGCTCCCTGTCACCGCCTTTGCGGATGACGTTCACATAGCCACCGCCTGGCAGCCGTTCATGTATTTTGAGTGCAACGAGCCCGGCTACTGGATCGACCTGGGGACGCCGCCACACTCCGTCGTGGAGACCGGACAGGCGGCTTACTGCCTGCAAATGGATCTGGACAGTCCCTATGGCGACGGATATAACGCCACGGACGGCTCGCAGTACTACACGCCCAAGATCATGAACGGGCTGAAAGCGATCCTGGAGCATGGCTATCCGGCGTCCAGCGGGGGCTTCACGGACAACCAGGCACAGTGCGCCACCGCCAATGCCATTCGCTTTTTCCTGGCGGAAAACGGGATCCAGGAAATGCCCGCCTTTCTCCGGGACACCAATAACAGCCGTCCCAAGCCCGGATATGAGGCCCTGTTCAACTGGTGCCTGCAGCTTCTGGAATACGGACGCCACCCGGGTACGGATCGGTCCATCACGTTTTCGCCTTCGGATCTGACGCTGGAATTCACGGAGACCGCCTTTGAGGGCGACGCCACCGTTACCCTGACAAACCTCAACGGCGGCTACACGCTGGACACCTCAGCTTTCCCGGCGGGAACAAACATCACCGGTTACACGGGGCAGAGCGGCGACACCCTGCATTTCTCCATCCCGGAGGAATATGAAGAATCCGCCTTTACGCTGTCCGCTCTCGGCACCAACAGTAGCAGTCAGGCAGTGCTGTTCTTTTACGCACCGTCGAAAGTCGGCCAACAGCGGGTCGTGACCTGCCAGTATGACATGACCTCGGACAGTGCCGGTGCCTCCATGACCGTTCACACCCCGGAGGCTCCAAACTACGGCTTTATCTCCATCCAAAAGCAGGATCGTGAAACCGGCGCGGCTCTGCCGGGCGTCCGTTTCCGGGTGTGTGATGCGGCCGGAACTGTTTTTGCCGAAGGCTGCACCGATGAAACCGGAGTCTTCACCACCGGCAAGTTGGAGCTGGGAGACTACACGTTCCAGGAAGTTGCCACAGTGCAGGGATATCTCCTGAACGACATCATATACCCGATCTCCCTCACCAACCGCAGAGAGACCGTCACCATCACAGCAGCCAATGATCCCCGGAAAGGGACGATTCGGATCTTCAAGCGAGATGCCGCCGGTGCAGCCCTATCCAACGTCACCTTTGTTCTGGAAGCCTCGAAAGACAGCAGCGCAACATGGGAAGCGATCAGCACAAAGCAGACCGGCGCGGACGGATCGCTGGCCTTTACCGATCTCCCCGCCAATGACGGTACACTCTACCGGATCACGGAGACGGCCACCGCCCCCGGGAAGATGCTTGTAGGCGGGACGATCTATCAAGGCCCGCTGCCCATGGTGTTCAGCGCCGACCAGGCGACAGACGGAAAGGATTACGAGGTCTACGGCGATACCGCCTATCTCTATGAGCTGTCCTATACCGTCTGCGACAGCAGCATTCCCGAGCTGCCCTTTACCGGCGGCAACGGTTTTCTTTTCATCTTTGCCGCGTCCATGCTCCTTGCGTGCCTGGGCGCTTTTTTCATGCTCAAATCAAAAAAGACTGGAGTGATTCAATGAAGAAACTTCGCAAGATCCTTTCCCTTGTCATGGTGCTGGCCGTGGTGCTGGTGATCCCGCTGACCGCCAACGCTGCCACCATTTCCACCGCCACCATCGACTATTCCAAGACCAGCTCCTTCTCCCTGTACAAGTACGACATGACCCGGGCCTCCAATGACGGCGTATGGGACACCAGCAGCTACATCTCCACCGGGATCTACGATCAGGCGGTCAACGATGTGCTGGGAAATCCGGAGATCAACAACCACAGCGGCACCAACAACCTGGCCTACGGCTACGCGGTGAAGGGCGTGGAGTTTACCTACCTCCGTCTGGCGGACATTTCCACCTACAGCCGGGAAGAGAGCAACGGAACATATACCTTTATGGTCCTGTACGGCTTCGAGCGCTGTGACCGCACCACAGATTTCCTCACCGCCCTGGGTCTCACCTACAACGACATTTACTATTCCGCCGACGGGATCTACTACTTCTCCTCTGAGACGTTGAACCTGGCCCTGGGACGGGCGCTGCTCACCAATGCCACGGCGCTGAAAAACGCCATGGAGCATCTGGTTTCTGACCACGGTGGCACGGCCATGCCGGAGACGGACGAATACGGTCACAGCAGCGTGTCCGGCCTGCCCCTGGGCCTGTACATGATCGTGGAAACCAAGGTCCCGGATATGGTCACCAGCACCTGCAACCCGTTCCTACTCTCACTGCCCACCACGACCATTGACGGCAACGAGTGGAATTACGATGTGACCATCTATCCCAAGAACGCCACCGGTATGCCTGATCTGGAAAAAACCGTCCGGGAGATCAAGGCAGACACCGGCAAAAACGAGGGCAAGACCGACGACATTCTGGACGGCTACGACCACGTTGCCACCGCCTCCGACGGCGACCGGGTAGAATACCAGTTTCTCTCCCATCTGCCCACCATCACTTCTGAGGCAACCAATCTGACATGCTACCCCTTTGAGGATCAGCTTTCCCCCGGGATCCGCTACAACAAGGGCGACGTGGTGATCGAGTTCTACCGGGACAATCGCTGCGAGGACAAGATTACGTCCTGGGGCGAGAACGACGGCAAATTCACCGTCTCCTACCCAGAGGCGACCGGTGGCAGCCGCATGACCATCGAAATGACCGGGGCGGGCCTTGCCGAGATCAACGGCAGCGGCACGGTCTATGGCTCTGACAGCATTTACAGCGGATTCTCCGAATGCTTCATGCGCATCACCTACGCCTGTACCGTCCAGTCCGACGAGAGCGTGGTGTACGGCGACACCGGCAATCCCAACACCGTCAAGCTGACCTGGCGGCGCACCAGCTCCGAGTATTACGACGTGCTGGAGGATGACGCCCATGTTTACACCTACGGCATTGACCTGACCAAGAAGTTCTCCGACGGCGCCGGGAAGTTTGAGAACGTGAAATTCATCGTCCAGAACAAGACGGACAACTACTTCCTGCAGGCCGAGGGGAAGGACGGCGTCTACTATGTCACCGGCCACACCGCAGACAAAGAAAAGGCCACGGTCTTCATCCCCGGTAAGGACGGTCATATCATCATCAAGGGGGTGGAGGACGACACCTATATCGCCACGGAGATCGAGACCGATGAGGGCTACACCCTGCTTAGGGACAATATCACAGTGGAGATCACCGCCAAGCGCACGGATCGCTGCGCCCGGTGCAACGCCCCGCTGCTGACAGCCTGCGCTGAGGTCAATAAGGATAAGGTGACGATGCTCAAGGACGGAGAATCCGCCAACGCCATTGTCCCGCTGACGGTGGTGAACACCCAGGGCTTCAACCTGCCCCAGACCGGCTCCCGGGGGATCTGGATGTACTCCGTGTTCGGCGTGATTGCCATGGGCGCGGCGGCCTTCATGATCTTCCGGCTGATGAGAAAACAGAAGTCCATGGATTGAATTATGTAAACTGGCAGAGGGAGGCAAATACCTCCCTCTGCCAGTCGGAGAATGCAATGAGAAGAAGATTTATGATCGCGGCGGCGGTCATGTGTTTTCTGGCCGCCGCCATGGCAACCGTCTTTCCGGTCCTCAGCAACTACTATACGGAAAAGCACCGCAGCGAGATCCGCACCGAGTACTTCCAGACGGTGGAGGCGTTGGACACCTCGGAACTGGAAGCCGCACGGAAAGCCGCGCAGGAATACAACGTCATGATTGCCAACGGCGTGATCCAGAACGACGCGCCCTTTTCCGACGGCAATATCAATTCCGCCATGCAGGGCTATACGGAGCTATTGAACATCAACGAGGATGGGATCATGGCCTATATAGACATTCCAAAGCTGGGGATCTATCTCCCTGTCGGTCATAGCACCGAGGCGGAAACGCTGGATCACCAGATCGGCCATGTGATCGGCATATCCCTTCCTGTGGGCGGAGAGAGTACCCATGCCGTTCTCTCCGGTCACAGCGGGCTTGCCACGGAGAAGATGTTTTCCGATCTGGATCAGCTTACCGAGGGTGATATTTTTCTAATCCATGTCTTGAACGAGACGCTGGCTTATACGGTGGATCAGATCAACGTGGTTCTGCCTGGCGACACGTCCCTGCTGCCTGTCGTGGAGGGCAAGGACTATGTGACCCTCATTACCTGTACGCCCTTCGGGGTGAACAGTCACCGGCTTCTGGTACGGGGTGAACGGACGGAATATGTGCCGCCGGAGGACAGCGCAGAAAGCCCGGAACAAACGCATGCCCCTGCGGCTGCCTCAACATGGACGAGCCAGTATATACGGGGCCTGCTTTCAGGTGCGGCTATTTTAGTTGCCGTGGTTGTCGGCGGTATGCTTTGGCAGCACATCCGGAGAAAGCGGGGCCGCCATGAGTAGAAAAAATGGAATCGTTCTTGCTGTGCTTGTTTTCCTCGCAGGGCTTGGAGTTTTCGCCTATCCCCATATCGAAGGGGCTGTTTTAGAGAGCCATGCGGCCGAGGCGGTGGAAAGCTTTAGGAATGCGTTTCCCCGGGAAACGCATTCTTCGACGCCAATCGATCCCATCCCGCTGGAGAATACTCCAATTCTCCCGGATAGATACTCAGAGCTGTACAAGGCCATGTGGGAGTACAACCGGACGATCTATGCTGAGCGTCAAAAGGGACTCTCTGATCCCTGGGCCTATGAGAACACAAGCTTTGACCTCACCGCCTACGGGCTGGAAACCGACGTGTTCGGCGTGCTGGCGATCCCTGCGCTGGAGCTGGAAATGCCGCTGTATCTGGGGGCCAGCTACGACCACATGGCCGCCGGTGCTGCCCATCTGTCACAGACGAGCTTGCCCATCGGTGGGGATAATACCAACTGCGTCATCGCCGGTCATCGGGGGTGGTCTGGCGCACCGTATTTTCTGCATCTGGACCGGCTGGCCGAGGGTGATACGGTCATTCTGACAAACTTGTGGGAGACGCTGGAATACACGGTATCGGAAATCAAGATCATCGAGCCAAATGCGGTAGACGAGATCCTGATCCGGGATGGTCGGGAGCTGCTGACACTTATGACCTGTCATCCGCCCAACAGCGGCGGACGGTTCCGGTATCTGGTGATCTGCGAGCGAGCCAAGGAGAGTGTCCCGCCGTGACCTACGATTATTTCTATGGCGGACAGTCCGAATCCTTTTCCTTCTACCGCATCCCCCGGCAGCTTATCACGGGCGCAGGGTTTCGCAACCTTTCTACCGACGCCAAGCTGCTCTACGGCATGATGCTGGACAGGATGGGGCTTTCCGCCCGCAACGGCTGGTATGACGAGCTTGACCGGGTGTACATCTACTACACCGTGGATGAGATCACGGAGGACCTGTGCTGCGGGCATAATAAGGCTGTGCGGCTGCTGGCCGAGCTGGACACGAAAGGCGCCGGTCTGATCGAGCGAAAAAAGCAGGGACAGGGCAAGCCCACCATGATCTACGTCAAGCAGTTCGTGGAAACCGCACCGATGATGCCCAGGGGGAAGTCTGCCTTTTCCAGACTTCCCAAAACGGGAAAACAAGACGTTTCAAAAGAGGAAGTCCAGACTTCCCAAAATGAAACTTCAAGACTTCCCGAAACCGGAAGTGCAGACTTCCCGAAAGGGGAAGCAAGTTATAAGAATCATAATCAAACTGATCTTAGCTATACTGATCCATCTATCCATCCCCCGGACGATAGAGAGATCGAGGAGAGCGTGCGGGAGCAAATCGATTATCCCTTGCTGGCACAGAGCTATCCCTATGACGATCCCGATTGCCTGCTGGAATTGATCTGCGAAGTCTTGACCAGTACCGCGCCTGCGATCCGGATCGGAAGCGAAAACATCCCAACGCCCAAGGTGCAGGACCGTTTCCGGAAGCTGACCTTTGAGCATATCGCCTATGTGCTGGACGCCCTGCGGGAGACGACCACAAAAATATGGAACATACGGGCCTATCTGCTGACGGCGCTCTACAATGCGCCAATCACGATGGGCCCGTATTATGCTGCCGCCGTGCGGCATGACTACGGCTGAAATGCGTTTCCGGATGACACTACGCCCATTAAAAATCCGTTTCATGATGAAAAGGATTTTTTAGCGCGCAAGCGCGTATGGGCGTGCGTGCTTTGCAAACGCATTATTGCAAATCTCACATTGTAAAGGAGGAATCATATGCCCAACGAAGTCCTTGTCCCCCAGCAGATCCCTATCGAGCTGATCCATGACCTGCCTGATCTGCCCCGCGTCTCTCTGCCCGATAAAGCCTATGGCGGACTTGTGACCAGCATCTTGTTGGATGGCGTCAAAAGCCCGCTGATTCTACGACAGGCTGAAAACGGCGAGTTGCAGCTTGTCGCCGGATACCGCCGCCGCAAGGCCGCAGAGCTGGCCAAGCTGAAAGAGCTGCCTGCCCTTGTCTATGAGATGACGTTGAAGGAGGCCCAGAAATACCACACCGACGCCAACGGCCCGGGCCAAGTCTCTATCCCCGGAAAGCCGGTCAAATGGGAGAGGAAAGCCCAGAAAAGCAAGACCGCGCCAGCGGAAAAGAAGGACGAGGGAAAACAGGCAGCCGCTCCCGCTGCCTCGGTTGAGAAAAAAACGGAGAAAGCCGCCGATGCCAAGCCAGAGAAAGCCCCGGAAAAGAAGCCTGCCAAAGAGCAAAAGGAGGAGAAGCCCGATGAAAAGCGTGAGCCTGACCCTGCTGCAAAAGCGGAGAGGGGACAGCCGGATAAAGAAGACAAAAAAGAAACCGCCAAAGAAAATAAGGTGACGGCGGCAAAGGCCCCCGCCGAGAAAGCCGAGGAAAAGCCCACCGGCAAGACCGCCTACGGTCCCACCGGTACAACGATCACAAAGCTGCTGGGTGAAAAGCTGGAGCCGCCCACGGAAAAGGATAAAAAAGCCCTGCCGGTTCCTAAGGAGGGCGAGACCTTTTCGGCGGTACTGCATCCCGCCTATCTGAAAAAGGCGGATATCAATACCTTTTCCGTGGATCGGGACAGTGACGATTTCAAGGAGCTGTATAAATCCATTGAGCGCTTCGGCGTCCGGGAGCCGGTGATCGCCCGGTTCGGCAAGGACGGAGAACTGGAGATCATTTCCGGCCAGCGCCGCCACCTGATCGCCTCGGAGTTGAATTATCCCGTTCCCACCATCATCCAGCAGCTTGACGATAACGATGCCCGCATTCTGGTGGCCGACGGCAACCTGCACCGGGAGCATATCTCCACCTACGATCTCTCCCGCGCCCTCCGTATGAAAGCGGACAGCATGAAGCGCAAAGCAGGCCGGAAGATCCGCGGCGTGAAGACCGGCCCGGAGACGGATGAGATCATCGCCAGGGAAATGGGCATGAGCACCATGAAGCTCAATCGGCTTATGAAGCTGTCCGAGGCCACCAAGCAGATCTGCGACCTGGTGGACGATGGGACGCTGGCTGTTTCCGTTGCCTATAACATCGCTTTTCTGTCGCCCAAGCACCAGGACATGGTGGCCGACCTCATGGGGATCAATGTCAAGGTCAGCGCGGAAAATACCGGCAATTTGAAAAAGTATCTGAAAGCCGGAGACAGTGTAGACCGTGTACGGGATATCCCGGAGGGCAAATATCCGCCTCCCAAGGTGGTGGAGATCCCCAGGCCGGTGACACCTCCGCCTGCCCCTGCAGCGCCGCCCACGGCTCCGGCCAGCGTTCCTAAATCCGCGGACATTCCTTCCGCGCCCGCGTCTCCCGAGCCGCCGAAGGTCGTGGATCAGGTGGTGCCGTATCCCGCCAATGGTCCCACTCCGGTAAAGACAGCGCCCACGCCGGCGCAGCCCGCCGTGCCCGCTGCCTCGCCGGTTCCCGCGTCCTCTATGGCACCGAAAGCGCCCGAAGCGGTAAAGGCCGAGCCGATGGATCGGGAAAATACCTATGAGACCAAAATCATCCTTCGTGGTGATCGACTCCGCAAGTATTTCCCGGACGTGTCCATGACGCCCCGGGAGATCGAGGACAGCGTTTACGACGCCCTGGAGGAGCGCCGCCAGCGGCAGGAAAAGGCAAAACAGGCCCAAGCTCAAAAAAGCGAGATCTTCAAGAAAGGGGTGAGCCGCTGATCTATGAATGTGCTTGTAGTGGAGCCGGGCTATCTGCCCTATGAAAAGGAAATCAACGGTCTGGAAGAAATGCAGGCGGTTGTGGGAGGCTGGATCGAGGCGATTTATCCTTATGAGGAAGAGGTCGCCATCGTCTGCAACGAGGAGGGGCTGATCAACGGACTGCCCTTCAACCGCAGCGTCCCTGGAGGTTACGGAGGTGTGTTCGGCACGTTCTTTATCTGCGGCCTGGGCGAGGAAGATTTCTGTTCCCTCCCGGCTGACCTGGTAGAGCGCTTTAAGAGCGAGTACCAAAACTCCGAGCTGCTGATCGGGGCAAAGGGAAATGAGCCGATCACACTTCCCATTCCCTCCAAGCCCAAACTGACCGGGAGACCATCCAATGGAAAAGAACACCAAAACCCGGAACGCTGATCTGGAGGCCCAGGTCCGGGAGCTGACGGAAAAGCTGGAAACCGGCATCAAGGAAGTTTTTGAAAGCGACGCCTATGTTGCCTATCTCAACGCCATGTCCAAATTTCATCATTACAGCTTTGGAAACGTCATGCTGATTCTGATGCAGTACCCAGACGCCAGCGTTGTTGCCGGATTCGGAAAGTGGAAAAAGGAATTTGGCCGGACGGTCAAGGCCGGAGAGCGCGGCATTCAGATCCTGGCCCCCATGTTCCGAAAGAGGCTGGTTCTCCAGGACAAGATCGATCCGCAGACGATGGCGCCGATTCTGGGGCCGGACGGAGAGCCGGAAAAGGAATGGGTCTTTGTAAGGCGGACGGACTTCCGCATCGTCTACGTCTATGACATAAGTCAGACGGAGGGAAGGGAATTTCCCTCCCACGGCGTAGACGAGCTGACCGGCGATGTTCCACAGTATGAGGAGTTTCTTTCCGCCATGGAAACGCTGTCCCCGGTGCCCATTGAGTTCCGGGAGCCGGAAGCCTCCAAGGGCTGTTATAACCTGTTGGAGCAGAAAACCTACGTCAATGAGGGCATGAGCCAAGTGCAGACGCTGAAAACGCTGATTCATGAGACAGCCCATGCCAAGCTTCACGCCCTTCCAGTGGAAAACGGCAAGCTGGTCGGCCGTCCCGACAAGGATAATCACACCCAAGAGGTGGAGGCCGAGAGCATCGCCTATGTGTTCTGTCAGCATTTCGGGATCGACACGGCAGATTACTCCTTTGGGTATGTCACCGGCTGGAGTCGGGATAAATCGCTGCCGGAGCTGAAAGCCTCGCTGGATTGTATAGGTAAAACCGCAAAGGAAATGATCTCCGCAATTGGAGTAGCCTGCCCGGAGCTCTCCCGTACACCGCCGGAGGAAAAAGAGAATGCGTTTCATCATGAAACGCAAAACAATAAAGAGAAATAGGAATACCGTTTTGCTTCAAGACGTAATGATTTCCTTTTTTGTTATTCCTTTCTTCCTGTTAAACACAAGCCACAAGGTCAATTGACCTTGTGGCTTATGTCGAAATATGGTAATCTATTTTCATAGATATCATTTGAATACAGAGAAAAAAGAGGTGACAATATGATGCAAACACAAACTATGCAAACCGCTAACGAAACAATTGTAAAGAACACCTCAACCAAGGAAATTTTGCATCTGTTGACATGAAGCAGTTTGCTAAATTGGAATTTGTTTTCTCTTCACTTGAAGATCAGTCCCATGTTGTGCCTACCCTTGACCGCTTTGATGCCCTTTCTGGCCTTCCCACTGAAATCGAAGCCCGCTAAAAGCAATATGAGTATTACCGTGACAAGCTGCTGACGTCCAAGGATGAGTAATGAGCCCAGGACATAATAAACTAATAGCAGAAATGCTTCCCGCACAATTTGTGATTCGCGGTTCAATAGAAAACATGCCTGAATGCAACTATGAGTTGTATTTGACAGAGTTTCTAAACGCATCTTCATTTTTTATGGGGAAGACCTTCAACAATCCATTTGTATTTCAAGAAGACCAATCGAAAGGGCAATGCGATTGTTATGCTCAAATCGACACAGACAAGTATGGACTTGATTTCAAATTGTTTGGGAGCGAGAAGGCACTGCAAGGGAAAAGCATTTTTTCATCACAAATAATTAAAGTGGGTCAAGGAGCATATGCTTTTGCTGTTCCAAAAGAAAGGGGCAGCATTACAGGAACTTGGATATTGTCTGTTTTAAAAGATCGTTCTTTTGATGAATTAGAGATGATAAGCAATAATGTTTATCAATCCGATCCAGCCAATTTGATCGAAAGAGAAATCCAAGGGGTATTGAAGAAATTGAAGGTTAGAAAAAACCTATTCCTCTTTTTGACCAACCGTTTTCATTTCCCTGAGGGCTTTTCCTTTGACTTTATTAAAGAATTGGATGATCTCTGCCTAAGCTTGTCTGAGAGGCTGGAACATGTGATCGCGTTCCGAAACAAATTTGCGGAAGGACATGATACATATTTCAGTTTCATTTTTGAAGACAAGCTGATAATCACAGAGTGTAATAACGGAAAACTGAAAAAAGTGGATTGCATTCCCTTATCCCAAAGCAAGGTATTCTGGGATCTAAACACAATACTGAACCCGTTTGGCGGGATAAAACTCAGAAGGGAATAGTATTTCCATGCCAGAAAAACAACCGACAAAGAAACAACACTATGTTCCGCAAACATATCTAAGAGGGTTTTCCCCAGATTCCACCTACATCTACGAATATAACTTGAAGCAGGGAAAACCCATACCAGAACCCGTAAGCATCGAATCCATATGCAGAGAAAAGTTTCTATACGAATTCAGAGATAATGATGGAGAATTCATATGGATCAATGCTCTGGAAGAAATACTTGGAGATATTGAGGGGAAATTTGCTGAGTTAAACGACGGCTTCTCAGCAAAGTAGTACATAAGGAGAATTATAAGACAAAAAGCTTCTTATCAACAGAAGAACGGTATTTTTGGCGATTTTATACTACTTTGCAAGTGATGCGAATGCCTAGCATTCTCAGCGGGATCACGGAAATCATGAAGGATGAATTTCCAAAAGAGTTTACAGAGAACGAGCTTAGAAATATAGCAATCGCATTTAGTCTGCCTTTTTTCAAGCCTCCCGAACAAAATGAGTTGAACGCATTCTTACTATTCTTGTCTGCCTTGGATACAAGGACCCTCACCGTTGGGTTTGCAGAATCGGACAATCTATTTACATCAGACCAACCTATGTACGGAGAAAAAGGAGCAAAAGACCTGACAGATATTAAAGCATTATGGTTTCCTATTAGCTCGAATTGTATCCTCTTTTATTCACCCCCGCGAGAAAGTAATAACACAAAGAGAAACCGCCTAATTCCTGTTTCTTCTGATGAAGTAGACGCAATCAACAAAGGGATCGCTTACATGGCAAGGAATATTGTTTTATCAAAGCATCCATTTAGCGAAGATGATGTTGAGATCATCAAACAGGCAAGAGCAGATCGGGAACAGGACAAAGCATTTTATTATGTAGCAAGCCTTGTGTCAATAGAAAAACCTTCATTGAACAGGATGCGCCGCCTACGGCGGCGCTGTCCTGGCAAGTATGGCATTTGGTAGCACAAACGCCTCTTGTTAGGGGAGATCCCCTAATACCCTGCGCGAAATACGTTTCATCCTGAAACGCAATTCCATATGAAAGGACGATGCCGTGAGAAAACGCGCCAAACATGTTAGCGTATGGATGAATGAAGTCGAGTACAGACACCTTAGAGAGCAAGCCGCTATTGCAGGAATGGGGATTAATCCTTTTATGCGCTCCCTGATTGCCGGTACACAGCTCCGCTCGCGTCCGCCGGATCAGTATGCCGGGTTGCTTCGGGAACTGTCTGCCATCGGAAACAATATCAACCAGATCGCGCACTGGGCTAACGCCCGGGGTGATATCCGGGAGTCCGAGGTCACAGATGCCATTGCCCTTGTCCGCCGTGCCTGGGAGCTTGTAAAGAATGGCCTATGACAAGATCCTTGTGATCCATGCCCGCTTAGATAAGAGGATCAACTACGCCCTGAACGAGGCCAAGACGCTTCGGACGGAAAACGGCCAGATCCTGCAGACGGCCATAAACTGCCAACTCGACACAGCCTTTTGGGATATGCTCCAGACCAAGCGGCGCTGGGATAAGGAAAACCGCCCCATACAGGGCTACCATATCATTCATTCCTTTTCTCCCGGAGAAGTAACGCCGGAGCAGGCGCACGCCCTCAGCGTGGGGTATGCCGAGCGGCTGCTGCAGGGGCGCTTTGAGGCTGTGGTTGCTACGCATATTGACCATGAACACATCCACACGCACATCGTTTTCAACTCTGTGTCCTGTCTGGACGGAAAGATGTACCGGGATGACTTCAAGGCGTACTATGGAGATATTCGAGGAATTTCCAATGAAATCAGCCGGGAAAACGATCTGTCCGTTATTGAGCCGAAGGGCAAAGGAAAGCACTATGCGGAATGGGACGCAGAGCGAAGCGGAAAAGTGACTGTGCGAGGGCTGATCCGGCAGGATATTGATGCTGCCCTTGCAGAAGCGTTTACGCTGCAATCCTTTTTCGAGGCGCTGCAAAGGCGCGGCTATGCGATCAAGCGCGGCGCCAACGTGAAGCATACGGCGGTCAAGCCACCCGGATCGGATCGCTTTGTCCGGCTGGACAGCCTGGGCGATGGCTATACCGAAGCGGATATACGGGAGCGGCTGAATAGGAGCCGCACAGAGCCGGAGGCAGCGAAAGCAGCTCCAGCGGCGTCCACCTACATTCCAAAACGTAGATACAAGGTCATGCATGGATCTCCCGTCTATGGAAAAAAGCGCAAGCTGTCCGGCCTACGCCGTCTGTATCTGCATTACCTGTATTTGCTTTCTCCGCCCCGGCCGCGACGCCGTCCCATCCCATTCCCCGTGCGGGCCGAGGTCAGAAAGCTTGACCAATACAAGCGGCAGTTTGCGCTGCTGCAAAAATACCGTATCAACAGCGAGAGTCAGTTGTCCATGCTTGCGGATGCTTTGCAGTCGGACATTGACTCTCTTGTTGTATCCCGGCGCGAGCTGTACCGCCGCCAACGGCGCGGTGAGGACGTGAGCGCCGAGATCAAAGAAATCTCCCTTGCCCTGCGCCCGATACGCCTCGAGCTGAAATGCTGCCAACAGGTCGCGGACAGAATACCGCAAATTCAAGAGCATATCCGGCTCGACCGGCAGGCCGAGGAACAGGCCGAGAGAGAAAAAACAAAACCCAGAGAAAGGAGGCACGACCTATGGAAGTAAGCGGCGAAGTGGCCGATCTGATGCTCAAGGAAGGACTGGAGGCTGCCAAAATCGCAACAGAGCTTTCTGCGAAAGGGCTTGTGAACGTGGCGGCTCTGCTGGCCGCGATGGTCAAGCAGCACTACAAGGTGGTCGGCAAGGTCGGTATCGAACGTCTGATGAAAGACAGCAACGCCGAATCCGTTATCATCCCGATCAAGGCCGCAGACTATGAGCAGTTCCAGAAGATCGCCAAACAGTTCGGCGTCCTGTACGCAGCCGCCAAGCATGAGAACAAGGAAACCGGCGTCCTGCACATCATTTCCAACGTTAATTACAGTGCTCAGCTCAACGCCGTTATGGAGGCGATGGGCTACCCTTTGCCGGAAGTGAAGCAGGAGGAACAGGCCGCAAAAAAAGCGAAAGCCCGCGCTCCACAAGAGAGATCCTCCGAAGAGCGCGGGACTGGCTTGAATCAACCGCAGAGGGATGAAAAGCCCTCCACCCGTCAGAAGCTGGCCGAGCTGGACAGCATTGCCAGGCAGAAAAAGCAGAAAACTCCTGTTCGCCATAATGACAAAACACGGTAATTGTGTTTCACCGTGAGACAAGTTTTGGAGGGATGCCTATATAAACCAAAAGACTTTCCGGGACGCCGCCCCTATGTGGGCGGCGTTTTCCCTGGCCGTGCTGTATCTGGCTGTACTGGCCGCAGGCGTCTATGAGGACGGCATGAATCTCTTCCAGTTCATGGCCGTCTTTCCCGACGCCATGAACAAGCCTTTTACCCTGCGCTGGACGCCATACACGGCCAAGTTTATTCTGGGAGCTTTGCTTCTCTGTGGCGGAGTAATCGCCCTGTACTATTCCTCCCGCATGAACAGACGCCCCGGCGAGGAACACGGCTCTGCGAAATGGGGCAGCGTCCAGGAGTTGAACAAGAAGTACAGCGACAAAGACCCCGCCAGGATACGTGATCCTCACCAAGCACCTGTGCATGAGCCTCAACGGACGGCAGCACATGAGAAACCTGCTTCAGATCGTGGTCGGCGGCAGCGGCGCGGGAAAGACCCGTTTCGTGGTCAAACCGAATCTGCTTCTTGCCAATGCCAGCTTCATTTGCACCGATCCGAAGGGAGAGCTTGTCCGGGCTGTCGCTCCATTCCTTTTACAGCAGGGATATGTTGTCAAGGTGTTCGACCTCATTGAGCCGAGTCATTCCGACAGCTATAACCCTTTCCGCTATATTCGCAAGGACTCCGATGTGTTCCGGCTGATCTCCAATTTCATTCAGAACACCACACCGAAGAACGCCACACAAAACGATCCCTTCTGGGAGAAATCCGAAATCGCTCTGGACGCCGCCCTCATGCTGTACCTAATCCATGAAGCGCCTCCCTATGAGCAGACCATGGAAATGATGCTCACCATGATCGAGTACGGCGGGGCGAAAGAGGACGATGACGATTATCAATCGGCGCTGGATCTGCTTTTTGAGGCGTTGGAGGAAGAACAGCCGGATCACATTGCCGTGCGGCAATATCATATTTTCAAACAGGCGGCGGGCAAAACAGCGAAGTCGATCCTTATTTCCTGTGGCGCAAGGCTGGCTCCCTTTGACATCCCCCAGCTTCGGGAGGTCATGGCCTATGACGAGCTGGAGCTTGACCGCATCGGGGATCGGAAAACGGCGGTGTTCTTTATCATCTCGGACACTACGCAAACCTATAATTTCCTTGTGGCTCTGGCCTTTTCGCAGATGTTCAATCTGCTGTGCGAGAGGGCCGACAATGTTCACGGAGGCCGCCTGCCCCACCATGTACGGGTGCTGTGGGACGAGGCCGCCAACACAGGGCAGGTTCCCCAGCTTGAAAAGATCGTGGCTGTCATCCGTTCCCGTGAAATCAGCTTGACGCTGTTCTATCAGCAGTTGGCTCAGTGTAAGGCGATTTACGATAAACACGCCGAAACCATTTTGGGAAATATGGACAGCGTGATATTTCTCGGAGGCCGGGAGGCCAGCACCATCAAGGAAATATCCGAGAACTGGCTGGGTAAGGCTACAATCTCCATGCAGACGGACAGCCGCTCCCGTGGCCAGTCGGAAAGCTACAGTCAAAATACCCAGCGGCTGGGCCGGGAGCTGATGACACCCAGCGAACTGGCGACCATGCCCGGGGATAAGTGCATTTTACAGCTTCGGGGCCTGCCCCCGTTCTATTCCCCGAAATACGATTTGAAAAAGCACCCGAACTACCGATATACGGCTGAAGCCGACAAAAAGAAAAACGCCTTTGATCTCGACAGGCTCATTAACCGCAAAAGGCGGCCCGGGCCGGACGAGCTGTGTGAGGTGTATGCCGTGGCTGTGCCGGACGATGGGCTCACAAGCGAGGACGAGGACATCCTCAATTATGATGACATCGACGATCCGGACGCCTTTGCATAAATAGGGCTTTGGGACAAAGTGTCCCGAAGTATGTAACCTGCTGCCAGAAATGGCGGCTTTTTTCATGGCCGGGAATACCCCGGAGAAAAGGAGGCTCTATGCAGTTTTTCACTTCCGCTATTGATACTTTGCAGACTCTTGTTGTAGCCCTCGGCGCTGGACTTGGCGTGTGGGGCGTTGTCAATCTGCTGGAGGGCTATGGATCGGACAACCCAGGTTCCAAGAGCCAGGGCATGAAGCAGTTCATGGCTAATTAAAGGGAACAAAAAGAAAGGAAAAGCACAATCCAGACGGTATCAG
>ERZ773188.279-NODE-279-length-64126-cov-31.604985_pt1 | contig 64126 bp, 50 predicted proteins | sample MGYA00581011_ERZ773188 | MGnify/ENA primary metagenome ERZ773188 (study PRJEB29015, sample SAMEA2737798) | human gut metagenome | biome: human gut; feature: human-associated habitat; material: faeces | place: China | collected 2012 ...
CTGCCGGAGCGGTGCTTAAGCCGCAAGGCGGGAATTGTGCGGTGTTGCCCTAAGTCGGGAGGTGGGCAGATGAACCAGCCAGACCCACAGCGCCGCATTGCGGGCGGGGTCGAATATGAATTGACGCGCCGCCGGGTGCGCAACCTGAACATACGGGTCCGCACGGATGGCAGTGTAGCCGTCAGCGCGCCGCGCCGGGTATCCTTGAGCAGTGTGGACGCTTTTGTGGCGGCGCATGCCGGATGGGTTGCCGCGGCGCAGGGCCGGATGGCGGTCCACATGGCAAACCGTGCCGCCGAACCGCCGCTGCCGAGCAAAGCCATCGCCCTGCACCAGATGCAGGCACTATGTGCGCAGTATTACCCGCTGTTTGCCGCCACCTGCCCGCGCGGAGAAATGCCCCGCATAGCGGTGCGGGACATGAGCACCCGGTGGGGGAGCTGCTCCCTAAAAACAGGAACGCTGTGTTTTGCCCTGCGGCTGTGTGTGATGCCGCTGCCCGCGCAGGAGTATGTGGTGGTACACGAGTTTTGCCACTTTGCCCATCCCAACCACAGCCCGGCTTTCTGGGCCGCCGTGGCCAGGGTGATGCCGGACTATAAGGCACGGCAGGCGCTGCTGAAAGGGAGATAGGTACCTTTTATTATTTTCCATTCTCCTTATTTGGGATGCCGTGAATTAAAGAGTTTTGTGGGGCAGGGCGCCAGTATCTTGTGTTCCGGGAAGATTCCCCGCACCTTACTGATAAGTACCCATTCATTTATTTTGAGCCGCCATTATTCTTTCATTTATTTCAAAATTTAATATCGAGGAGGCGATCTGCACTTTGTCAGATTCCAAACGCTACTCCACGCTGGTGAACAACACCATCCTGTTTGCCATTTCCAACTTTGGCTCCAAAATCATCAGCCTGATTATTCAGCCATACCTGAGTTACGCGCTGGCCAGCCCGGATGTGATGGGTGTGACCAGCCTGATGCAGTCGGTGGCCAACCTGCTGATTCCGGTGGTCAGCCTGGGCGTCAGCTTTGCGGTGATCCGGTTTGGCCTGGACCGCAAGGTGGATAAATCCAGCGTATTCATGAACGGCCTTGCCACCATCCTGCTGGGCTTTGCCTTAATGGCAGTCTGCTGGCCGCTGGTGCGGCTGATCCCCAATGCGGCGGATTATCTGGTTCTGATTTACGCCTGTGTATTGATGAGCTGCCTGCGCACGCTCTGCACCCAGTTCATCCGTTCTCGCATGCTGAACCGCCTGGTTGCGGTGGATGGCGTTTTGACTTCCGCCACGCTGCTTGGGTTCTATTATCTGTTCTTGGATGTGCTGGATCTGGGCGCGAACGGCTACCTGCTTGCCATGGCCTGTTCGGATGCGCTTTCGGCAATCTTTGTTTTTATTGCCGGGCACTGCCACCAGTATTTCAGTTTCAAAAAGTTCAACAAAGCCCTTTGGAAGGACATGCTGCGTTATTGCATCCCCATGATCCCGGCTTCCATCAGCTTTTGGATCATCAACGCTTCGGACCTGTTCTATGTACAGGGCATGTGTGACGGCATTGACGGCAAAAGCAGCACCTGGTGGGTGGGCCTGCTGAAAGCCGGGTATTATCTGCCGCAGATCATTACCATTGTGGGGCAGATTTTTTATGAGGCATGGCAGCTCTCGGCTGTGACAGAGGAATCCGAGCGTTCGGCGTTCTTCAGCAAGGTGTTCCGGGTATATGCGGCGGTCATGTTCTGCTGTGTGGCGGGCGTCATCTGGCTGTGCCAGCCCATGATGCACGTTTTCCGCGAGGATTACTTCCTTGGCTGGCAGTTTGTGCCGTTCCTGACACTGGCTTCCATGTGCACCTGCCTGAACAACTTCCTGAACAGCGTGTATGTGGTATACAAGCGGTCCACCAGTTCGTTCTACACCATGTTGGTAGGTGCCGTGGTTAATCTGGTTCTGAACTTTTTGTTCATCCGCTGGTTTGGGCCGTGGGGCGTTACGGTGGCAAGTTTCATCTCCCTGCTGATTGTTTTCCTGCTGCGTGCTTACTCCACCCACGGGCTGCTGGAGATCGACTTTCACCCCGCCTGGATGCTGCTGAACCTGGGGCTGATCTTTGTGGAGATTGCCATGCTGTTCAAGCTGGAGCACTGGGTGCTGCCGGTCACGGTGCTAACCTTTGCCATCTGCCTGCTGAACTTCCGCGAGGTGTTTGCCATGGTGGAAAAGCTGCTGGGCATGGTTCTGCACCGCCGCAAAAAATCAAATTAAGTTTTAAACAAGTTTTGTTTTTCTTGTTGAAAGAAAGCCCGTGCGTTGTGCACGGGCTTTTTTCTTTTCCGTTTTGTGGGCGGTTCTATTATATCGTGCCGCACTATGATATAATACGGGTGATGATTATTTTGGGGCTTTGGCCCGTGGCAGCCTAAAACGGCACCGTTATACTTTTAGGTAGGCGGGCGCACGATGTGCTCCCCTACGGTCTCTACAGGGTAAAAATAGCATTTTTGATTTACAAAATCATTATATTTTGATAAAAGCAGGAGGGAAACCAACTATGCCGCAGATCACGATCGGCAAAGGGCTTGCTTTTTATGAGGAAGCACAGGCCCTGCCCGGTGTAAAACGGGTTGCCGGAATGGTAAAACAGGATATTGAACTGGTGACGGGCGTTTCGCCCGCCGGAATCACCTCCGGGCAGGGGAGCGGCTGTGCCGTGCTGTACGGTACCATCGGGCACAGCCCCATGCTGGATGCGCTGGAAGCCGCGGGCAAACTTGACCTGAATGCCATCCGGGGCAAATGGGAATGCTACAGCTTCCAGGTCATTGAGACCCCCCTGGCGGGCATTGGCGCCGCGCTGGTGATTGCGGGGAACGACAAGCGCGGCACCATTTACGGGCTGTTCCATCTTTCGGAGCTGATCGGCGTTTCCCCGCTGGTCAACTGGAACCATGTCCTGCCGCGGCACCAGGACACTGTGGTATTGGATGATCGGGTGAACATGGTGTCCAGGGTGCCGTCCGTCAAGTACCGCGGCTTTTTTATCAACGATGAATGGCCCGCCTTTGGCAACTGGGCCAAGACCCATTTTGGCAGCATGAACGCCGCCTGCTATGCGCCGGTATTTGAGCTGCTGCTGCGCATGAAAGGCAACTACCTGTGGCCTGCCATGTGGAATTCCAATTTCAGCCTGGACGGCCCTGGGCTGGAAAACGCCGTACAGGCGGACGAACTGGGTGTGGTGATGAGCACCTCCCACCACGAACCCTGTATGCGCAGCGGGCAGGAATACAGCATGGTGCGGGGCAGGGGTTCCATTTACGGCGATGCCTGGGATTACATTGCCAACCCAGAAGGCATTACCCGCTTTTGGCGCGACGGCCTGACCCGCAACAAAGATTTTGAGAACGTCATCACTCTTGGCATGCGCGGCGAAAATGACACTGCCATTATGCAGCACGCCACGCTGGAAGAGAACATTCAACTGATCCGCAATGTGCTGAAAACCCAGAACCAGCTGATCCGGGAGATTATTAACCCGGATGTCAGGCAGGTGCCGCGGCAGATCGTTTTCTTCTCAGAAACCGAAGAGTTCTTTTACGGCAGCAAGGAAACGCCAGGCCTAATCGGTGATCCGGAACTGGACGGCGTGACCCTGATGCTGAGCGACAACAACCACGGCTCCACCCGCACGCTGCCAAGCCCGGAAATGCGCAGCCACCCCGGCGGGTACGGCATGTACTACCACATGGACATGCACGGCGGGCCCCACTCATTTGAATGGGTGGGTGCCACCTACCTGCCCAAAGTGTGGGAGGAGATGACCGCCGCTTACGAATACGGCGTGCGGGAGATCTGGGTAACGAACATCGGTGATATTGGCACGCAGGAGTTCGGGCTTTCCTACTTCCTGGACCTGGCTTATGATATTGACGTCTGGGGCGGGCAGGATGCTGCCATTACCACCCAGTACACCGCACAGTGGGTGCGCCGCAACTTTGGCGCGGCTTTTGCACCGGCGGACCTGCCCCGCATTGAGGGCATCATCACCGACTACACCCGCCTGCTGGCCCGCAGAAAGCACGAGAAGATGGGGGAGAACACCTACCACCCGACCCATTACGGCGAGGCGGAGGAAGTGCTGCAAATTTCTGAGCATATCCTTACCGAATGTGATGCGCTGAAAACCGCCTGCCCGCAGGAGGACCTGAGCGCTTTTATCTCGCTGATCTACTTCCCGGCGTGCGGCACGGCCAATTTGATGAAGATGTGGATCCTGACCGGGCGCAACCATCTGTACGCCAAACAGAACCGCGTTGCCGCCAACCGGCTGGCCGATGAAGTGCAGGCCTGCATTGAAGCAGACGAAGCGCTGGTGAACGAATACCACACCGTGGACGGCGGCAAGTATTACGGGTTCGGGTTATCGGAGCACATCGGCTTTGTGTACTGGAACGACGAGGACAACAAGCTGCCCATCCGGATGTACATCACCCCGGCCAACCGGCCGCGGATGATCGTATCCCGCGTGGAAGATACCGAGTACGCCACCGGCTTTTGGTGGAATGGCCGCAAGCCGCAGGTATGGCAGGACTTTTTGCGGCCGGATGTCAGCCAGGTTGCGTTTGACGTTGCCTGCGGCAGCAAGTGCCCCATCAGCTGGCACATTGAGACCGACTGCCCCTGGATGCAGTTCAGCTGCACCGGCGGCACCGTGGCCGAAAATCAGCGCGTGACCCTGACGATTGACCGCAGCCAGATCACCGGCAAAGCGGCTGGACAGTTCGCTGTGGTGAATGAGCATATCCAGGAGGGGACCGGTGCGGCCAACATCATTGTGGAAGTGGACAATACGCCGGTCAGTTACCCCAAAGGAACTTTTGTGGAAGCCAACGGTTGCATTGCCATGGAAGCACAGCACTACACTGCCAAGCGGGATGTTCCCGGCGGCGGCTTTGCGCTGCTCAAGCCGTATGGCCGCCTGGGCACCGCGCTGAAAGTGTTCCCGGCTACCGCCAACTTTGAAAACAGTGAAGAGCGCCCCTATCTGGAATATACGTTTGCTGCGGCAAAAGACGGAGACTATCATGTACAGTTCCATATGTCCGCCACCACACCGGTCACCTTTGAGCCAAAGCAGTATATCGGTTATTCGGTCAATGGCGGAGCGGTGCAGGTTGTAAACACCGTGCACGAGGAGAACCGACCGTTCTTTGGCAGCGAACAGTGGTACGCCGAGGGCTTTGCCAATGTAAAGCTGACCGAGGCCGTCATCCTGTGCCATGCGGGGGTCAACACACTGCGCTTTTATGCGGTCAGCCCGGCCATCATTCTGGAAAAGATCGTGCTTTGGCCGGACGGCACCACCCTGCCGGAATCCTACCTTGGCCCGCGGGAGAGTTACCGCTGCTGACGCAGCCAAGGCCAGCATAAAGCCAACAACAGATAAGTTCGAGGTATTGATATGAGTTCTACTATTTGCGCCCTTGCCACCCCACCGGGGGCAGGCGGCATTGCGGTCGTTCGGGTATCCGGACCGGAAGCGTATGCGGTGGTGGAGGAGATCTTCACCCCGTGCAACCCGGCAAAGCGGATTGCGGAAGCCAAAGGTTACACCGCCATGCTGGGGCATTACCATCTGCGGGGTGAGGATATGGATGAGACCATCGCCCTGTTTTTCCGCGCGCCGCACAGCTACACTGGTGAGGATGTGATCGAGCTTTCAGTCCACGGCGGCAACGCCATGGCCCAGGGCCTGCTGGAAGCGCTGTACCTGGCCGGTGCTGCGCCCGCCGGCCCCGGCGAGTTTACCCGCCGCGCACTGGAAAACGGCCGCATGAGCCTGACCCAGGCCGAAGCCGTGATGGAGATCATCTCCGCCGAAGGGCGGCAGGGGGCAGCGCTGGCAAAGTCCGCTTTGGACGGCGCGCTGGCACGGCGCATTGCGGGCATCCAGGCCGCTTTGCAAACGCTGGCTGCCCACCTGACCGCCTGGATCGACTACCCGGAGGAGGATGTGCCGGAGGTATCGCAGGCAGAGCTGATCGCCACACTGAGCGAGCAGAAGGACACGCTGGACCAGCTGATTGCCGGGTACGGGGCCGGGGCGGTTTTGCGCCGCGGGGTGGACTGTGTGCTGCTGGGCCGCCCCAATGTGGGCAAAAGCACCCTGCTGAACCTGCTGGCCGGGTTTGACCGCGCCATTGTGACCCCCATTGCGGGCACCACCCGCGATGTGCTGGAGCAGGCCGTGATGCTGGGGGATACCGGCATCCGGCTGAACCTGTTTGACACCGCCGGTGTGCGGGATGTGGGGGAGCACGGCGATGCTGTGGAAGCCGAGGGCATCCGCCGCAGCTGGAAAAAGCTGGAGGAAGCCGGGCTGGTGCTGGCCGTGTTCGACCTGGCCGCCCCGCTGAATGAGGAAGACCTGGAAATTGCACGCCGCTGCCAGGGCCGCCCGGCGCTGGCCATCCTGAACAAGCAGGATCTGGCCGGGCAGGGGGAAGCATTCACTGCCGCACAGCAGCAGTTAGTGCCTTACTTCAAGGCCATCATTCCGCTGACCGCGCGGGACGCCGCCAGCCTGCAGCCTTTGTGTCAGGCGGTCGCCCAACTGCTGGGCACCGCCAACCTGGACCCCAACGCTGCCGCGCTGTGCAGCGCCCGCCAGCTGAGCGCCGCCAAGGAAGCCCGCGATGCCCTGGCCGAAGCCCTGCACAGCCAGGAGGACGGCTTTGGGCTGGATGCTGCCGGGGTGTGCATCAGCGATGCGCAGCGTGCCCTTGCCCGCCTGACCGGTGAGGATGCCACCGAAGCCACCATTGATGAAGTGTTTTCTACCTTCTGTGTGGGCAAATAACCCACCTGTTCTTCTGCGTTTCAAGAGCGCCTGTTTACCCGCTATTTTCTGCGGGGGCAGGCGCTCTTTTATTGTGTTCCGGGCGCGGCTGTGATACAATGAAGTGACGAAAATTTCTTCCATCAAAGAGTTTTGATTTGAGGCATAGAGATTATGGATTTTTTGGGAAATTATGATGTGGTCGTGGTGGGTGCCGGACACGCCGGAATTGAAGCCGCCCATGCGGCAGCCATGCTTGGCGCCAAGACGGCGATCTTTACGTTGACATTGGATTTTATCGGCAACATGCCCTGCAACCCGTCCATTGGCGGCACAGCCAAGGGGCATCTGGTGCGGGAGATCGATGCGCTGGGCGGTTTGATGGGCATTGCAGCGGATGCCACCTTTTTGCAGAGCCGGATGCTGAACCGCGGCAAAGGCCCCGCGGTACACAGCCTGCGCGTACAGACTGACCGCAAGCGCTACCACATGTGGATGAAGCACGCGCTGGAGCTGACCCCCAACCTGGAGATTCACCAGGCGGAGATCGTGCGGCTGGATGTGCAGAACGGCCATGTGTGCGGGGTGGTAACGGCGCTGGGCGGCTATTACAGCTGCAAGTGCGTGGTGATTGCCACCGGCACAGCGCTGGGCGGGCGCATTTTTGTGGGCGAAGCCCACTATGACGGCGGCCCGGACGGCACCCATGCGGCCACCGCGCTGACCAAGAATCTGACGGCCCACGGTGTGCCGCTGCGCCGCTTCAAGACCGGCACCCCGGCCCGCGTACACCGCCGCAGCATTGACTTCAGCAAGCTGGACTGCCAGCCCGGCGACCCGGACGAACTGCTGCAGCCGTTCAGCTTTATGACCCACAAGCCGATGCACAACAAGGTGGACTGCTACATTGCTTACACCAACCCGGAGACCCACAAGGTCATCCTGGACAATCTGAGCCGCTCGCCGCTGTACGGCGGGGACATTCAGGGTGTCGGCCCGCGATACTGCCCTTCGATTGAAGATAAGGTGGTGCGCTTTAAGGGCAAGGAACGCCACCCAGTGTTTGTGGAGCCCTGCGGTGAGGACACCGAGGAGATGTACCTGCAGGGGATGAGTTCCTCTTTGCCGGAAGCCGTGCAGAATGCCATGTACCGCACCATCAAGGGGTTTGAGAACCTGGAGATCATGCGCCCGGCTTATGCCATCGAGTATGACTGTGTGGACCCCACCAGCATGCTGCCCACGCTGGAAAGCAAGGTGATCGGCGGCATGTACGGGGCAGGGCAGTTCAACGGAACTTCCGGCTATGAGGAAGCCGCCGCGCAGGGCCTGCTGGCCGGCCTGAACGCCGCCCGCCAGGCTCTGGGCAAGAGCGAGCTGGTGCTGGCACGGCATACTTCCTATCTTGGCACGCTGGTGGACGATCTAGTAACCAAGGGCGTGATGGACCCCTACCGCATGATGACCAGCCGCAGCGAATACCGCCTGAGCCTGCGGCAGGACAACGCCGATGAGCGCCTGACCCCCATTGGCCGGGAATACGGCCTTGTGGATGACACCCGCTGGGCGGCGTTCACCCACGACATGAAAGTGAAAAAGGCCGAGCTGCACCGGCTGGAAACCACCAAAGTACCGCTGGCGGAGCTGCGCACCGTTGCCCCGCCGGAAGTGCTGGAAACGCTGGGTGAATCCGGCGGCACGGCGGCGGAGCTGCTCAAGCGGCCCGGCGTACACTATGAACTGCTGGCCAAGGTGATTGGCCGCGGGCAGGATGTGAGTGCTGCCATGGCCTTGCGCATTGAAACCGAGATCCGCTATGCCGGTTATATTGCCCGTGAGCAGCGCGCTATCCACGAGGTACAGCGCCACGAAAATGTGGTGATCCCCGATGACTTTGATTACGCCCCGCTGGAAACCGTGACGCTGGAAGCCCGCGAAAAGCTGGCTAAGATTCGCCCCCGCACGCTGGCACAGGCCGGACGCATTCCTGGTGTAAGCCCCAGCGACCTGGCCCAGCTGAGCATTGCCCTGATGAAAGCAGGGAAGACTGCGGCGGCAGAATAAGGGCTGGATACTTCCTTTTTATAATACGCAAAAGCCAATAAAGGAGCTTATATGATCGATAAAGAACGCCTTGCACAAAAATGTTCCACGTGGAACATTGTGCTGAGCGGTGCCCAGCTGGACCTGCTGGACCGCTATGCGGAAATTCTGGTGGATTATAACCAGAAGGTGAACCTGACGGCCATCACCAGCCCGGAGGGCATTGAGGACCGCCACTTTGCGGACAGCCTGCTGTTTGCCGCCCAGCCGGAAGTAACCGGCAAACTGGTGGACGTTGGCACCGGGGCAGGGTTCCCCGGTGTGGTGGCAAAAATTTTCAAGCCGGATTTGCAGCTGACCCTGATGGAGCCCACCGGCAAGCGGGTGGACTTTTTGAAGTACCTGTGCGGGGAACTTGGCCTGACGGGGGTAGAGTTCGCCAAGGAGCGCGCAGAGGAAGCCGCCCGCAAAATCTGGCGTGAACAGTTTGATATCACCAGCGCCCGTGCGGTAGCCGCCCTGCCGGTGCTGTGCGAATACTGCCTGCCGCTTGTGCGGGTTGGCGGGGTGTTCATTGCAATGAAAGGCCCTGATGCAGATGCTGAGTTGGGCGGTTCCGCTGCCGCCCTGAAAAAGCTGGGCGGTGCCTACGGCGATACCCGCGCGTTCACCCTGCCGGACGGCAGCGAGCGGCGGCTGGTGGTTTGCAAAAAGATTTCGCAAACGCCGACAGCTTACCCCCGCAACGGCGGAAAAATTGCAAAAAAGCCTCTTTAATTTAACAAAACTCCGGGTTTTACCTCGAATTGCGGCGAACGAATTTTCTTTCTAACCGGTTTGGCCTGTGCTATGCTTTTGATAAAAGGCAAGCACAGGCTTTTTTATTGCCTGTGCGGGGGAGGGAGAAGCCATATGTCCAAACCGGATAAAAAAGCCGCCAATCAGAAAACCGGCAAAATTGTTTTACTGCCGGTGGAGCAGATCGAGCCATCGCCGTTCCAGGCGCGCACCGCCTTTGATGAAACCGAGATTGCGGCGCTGGCTGTCAGCATTTTACAGAACGGGCTGCTGCAGCCCATCAGCGTGCGCAAGACAGGCTACCACAAGTACCAGCTTGTGGCAGGGGAGCGGCGGCTGCGGGCCTGCCGCCTGGCGAAGCTGGAACGCATCCCGGCCATCATTCAGGACTTTGACGACAGCGAAACCGCTGCGCTGGGGCTGCTGGAAAATTTACAGCGCGCCCAACTGGATGCCTTTGATGCGGCAAGGGGCATCCGGGAGGTGATCCGGCTTTGGAACTGCACCCAGGCCGAAGCTGCACGCCGCCTGGGGTTAAGCCAGCCCGCGCTGGCCAACAAGCTGCGCTTACTTACCCTGACCACCGCCCAGCAGCAGCTCTGCACCGCTGCCGGTCTGACCGAGCGCCACGCCCGCGCTGTACTGCGCCTGCCGGAAAGCCGCCGCACCGCCGCGCTGGAAAAGATCGCACGGGACAAGCTGAGTGTGCGGGAATCCGACCGTCTGGTGGACGCCATGCTGGCTGCCCCCAAAGACACACCCGGCCCCTGCCGCAGCACAGTGCCGATGGTGGGGGATGTGCGGCTGTTTGTAAACACCTTACAGCACGCGGTTGACCTGATGACCCAGCGGGGCATTCCCGCCGTGACCAGCTGTGAGCAAGCGGATGGATTTTTGGAATACACGGTACGCATCCCCACCGCTACCCCTGCACCGCTGCCCGTTCCCAACACGCTGCCGGCGTGCCATGAGCCGGAGATGCCGGATGGTGAGAATGTTGCTGTGGAGGAGAACGAGGGGTTAGTTAGGAGTTAGGAGGGAGGAGTTTGGAAGAATGAGCAATTAGGAATTAGAAATGAGGAATTGGAGGTGGGGGAAGGTAAGGGGTTTAATTGATTAGGTTCGTGGCTGTCCGTGGATTATATATGATTTTCGGGGATGGCTGGATGGACACGTAAAATATTCGTGATGAACTTACAATTTTCTGGTAGGGCGGGGATAGACCGTTCCCTACAAGTGCATTTTATAATGGGCAATCAACATTTACTATACATTCCACTCGTAGGCCCACACATCGTACGCCCGCCGCTGTACTTCGAATGACGCGGTGAAATATATAGGCAAAGGCTCATCGTCCCCTACAAATTGACGTCAGGCACATCACAAAATTTATAATGCACAAGCAAGGCAAGGTTGCGACGGGATGAAGGGCATCCCGCCCTACAGGACAATTTCTATGTTTGCAGCGCATAATAAAACATTCTGCACGCCTTACCAATGCAGTTTTCTTGTTATATATTTAGGGGCACACTGTCTCTTCCTGCGCTTTTCCCCCCGGAATGTTCCACGTGGAACATTCCGGGGGGATTTTTTGTGTTTTTGGGGGTTAGGACTTCCACAAAAGGGGCTGCTGTGTTATAATAAATAAGTTCTTAGCGGTTCCAAACGATACATGGAGGGTAAAATGGCAAAAGTAATTGCAATCGCAAACCAAAAGGGCGGCGTTGGCAAAACGACCACCTGCGTCAACCTTTCTTCCTGCGTGGCTGCGCTGGGCAAAAAGGTTCTCGTGGTTGACCTTGACCCGCAGGGCAATACCACCTCGGGTTACGGCGTTGCAAAAAAAGGCCAGCAATCCAACATTTACACCTGCCTGATCAACGATGATGACGTTCGGCAGGCCATCGTTCACACCAAGTTCAACGCAGACCTGATTGCTTCCAACACGCAGTTGGCCGGTGCCGTGGTGGAGCTGGTGGAGCTGCCCCGGCGCGAAAACCGCCTGCGCAGCATCCTGGCACCGCTGATTCCTTTGTACGATTATGTGTTCATTGACTGCCCGCCTTCGCTGGATTTGCTGACCGTCAACGGTCTTTGCGCCTGCGATACGGTGCTGATCCCCATTCAGTGCGAGTATTATGCGCTGGAGGGGCTTTCGGAACTGATGAATACCTTAAAGATCGTGCGCAAAAAATACAACCATTACCTGGACATTGAGGGCGTGGTGTTCACCATGTACTCCGGCCGGTTCAACTTAACCATGCAGGTGGTTGCACAGGTCAAAAAGTACTATGGCAACAAGGTTTACAAAACCGTTGTGCCGCGCACCGTGCGCCTTTCGGAAGCGCCCAGTTTTGGTATGCCCATCAATTTTTACGAGCCGAACGGCAAGGGCAGCGAAGCCTATATGGCCATGGCGCGTGAATTTTTGGAAAATAACGAGCGGGAATAACCCTGGTTTTCCTGTTTGGGAAAGGGAAGTGTGTGAATGGCAAAACGCAAATTGGGCGGCCTTGGCAAAGGGCTGGACAGCCTGTTTGAAGACCTGCCCATGACCGAAGATGCTAGCCCGGATCTGACCCGCCTGCCTGTGCGGGAGATTGAGCCGGACCCCGACCAGCCGCGCAAGAACTTTGACGAAGACGCCATGGCGGCTCTGGCAGAGAGCATTGGCGAAAACGGCCTGCTGCAGCCCATTGCGGTGCGCGCCAAAAAGACCGGGCCGGGCTATGTGATCATTGCGGGTGAACGCCGCTGGCGTGCCGCGCGCATGGCCGGGCTGGATGAAGTTCCGGTTTTGATCAAAGATGTGACCGATGAACAGGCCGCTGCGCTGGCCCTGATTGAAAACTTACAGCGCGAGGACCTGGACCCCATTGAAGTGGCTGAGGGCTGCAAAAAGCTGATCGAGCGCTATGGTTTAACGCAGGAAGAAGCCGCCAAGCGGCTGGGCAAAAGCCGCAGCGCCATTACCAACGCCATGCGCCTGCTGAACCTGCCGGAGTATGTGCGGGATCAGGTGCGGACAGGGGACATCAGTGCGGGCCATGCCAAAGCGCTGCTGAGCCTTGGCTCACCGGAGCAGATGTCCGCCGCGGCGGACCAGATCATTGCCAAGGACATGAGCGTGCGCCAGGCCGAAGCTTTGTGCCGCAAAATGTCCAAGCCGCCGAAGCCCGCCAAGGAAGAGGATGCCTTTACCCGCCCGGTGCTTGCCGTGGAGGTGGAGGGTGCCCTGAAAGAGACCACCGGCAGCGAAGTGCATGTGGACTACAAGGGCGGCAAGGGCATGCTGCACATTGCATTTTATTCTGATGCGCAGCTGCAGCAGTTCGCCGGGCTGCTGGGGCAGTATGACCCTGAGCAGGCCGCCGAGGCGGCTGATCCGTCCGGTGAGGACGAGGCATAACTCTTTCATTTTATTACTTTAGATTTCAGGCATTTGCAAAATTACAAATAGAGGAAAGGATTTTGAATCATGCTGGATATTCGTTTTGTGCGTGAGCACCCCGATGAGGTCAAGGAGAACATTAAAAAGAAGTTTCAGGATGCCAAGCTGCCGCTGGTAGACGAGGTCATCAATCTGGATGCCGAGTACCGCGCCGCCATTGGCGAGGGTGACACCCTGCGCGCCAACCGCAACAAGCTTTCCAAGCAGATTGGCATGCTGATGGGCCAGGCTAAAAAGGACCCCAGCAAGGCCGCCGAAGCTGAGGAGATCAAGAAGCAGGTGACCGCACAGGCTGACCGCCTGAAAGAGCTGGAAACCAAGGAAGCCGAGCTGCAGGACAAGATCCGCGACATCATGTACACCATCCCGCAGATGATCGACCCCAGTGTGCCCATCGGCCCGGACGACAGCTGCAATGTGGAAGTACAGCGCTTTGGCGATCCTGTTGTGCCGGATTATCCCATCCCGTACCATGTTGACATCATGGAAAGCTTTGACGGCATTGACCTGGATGCTGCAGGCCGCGTTTCCGGCAACGGCTTCTACTATCTGCTGGGCGACATTGCCCGCCTGCACGAAGCTGTTCTGGCTTACGCCCGCGATTTTATGATCGACAAGGGCTTCACCTATGTCATCCCCCCGTTCATGATGCACGGCGATGTGGTGAAGGGCGTTATGTCCTTCCCCGAAATGGATGCCATGATGTACAAGATCGAAGGTGAGGACCTGTACCTGATCGGCACTTCTGAGCACACCATGATCGGCCGTTTCATTGACCAGACCCTGGACGGCGCCAAGCTGCCCCTGACCCTGACCAGCTACAGCCCCTGCTTCCGCAAGGAGAAGGGTGCCCACGGCATTGAGGAGCGAGGCATTTACCGCATCCACCAGTTCGAGAAGCAGGAAATGATCGTCGTCTGCAAGCCGGAGGACAGCATGACCTGGTACGACAAGCTGTGGCACAACTCTGTTGAGCTGTTCCGCTCTATGGAGATTCCCGTTCGCCAGCTGGAGTGCTGCTCCGGCGACCTGGCTGACCTTAAGGTGAAGAGCTGCGACATTGAGGCTTGGAGCCCGCGTCAGCAGAAGTACTTTGAGGTTTGCAGCTGCTCCAACCTGGGCGATGCCCAGGCACGCCGTCTGCGCATCCGCTACAAGGATGAGAATGGCAAGACCCAGCTGGCCCATACCCTGAACAACACCTGCGTTGCCCCGCCGCGCATGCTGATTGCTTTCCTGGAGAACCACCTGCAGGCTGACGGCACCGTGACCATTCCGGCTGTTCTGCAGCCGTACATGGGCGGCAAGACCGTGCTGGTACCGAAGGAGAAGTAATTTTCTTTTTGGAGTTGTTTTCCAGCCTTTTTTGAAAAAAGGCTGGGCGAAAAACTTTAGGCAACACCGCACAATTCCCGCCTTACGGCTTAAGCACCGCTTCGGCACTTAGAATTATGCGGTATTGCCTTTAATCAGACCAAATATAAAAGGCCCCGTGTGAGGGGAAAGGGAACAGGCGCAGGTCTGTTGAGCTTTCCCCGGCACGGGGCTTTGGGGGGTTAGCCTTTTTCAAAAAGCTGGGCCGCCGAAACAAAACGGAAATTGCAAAACAAAAATCTCAGCCGTGCGGTATCCTACCTGCACAGCTGAGATTTTGTTTTGTGTCTGTTTTTATTGCGGTTACTCTTCCTCGCTTAAGCCGCAAGGCGGGAATTGTGCGGTGTTGCCTTTGTTTTTTCAGGACGATTCAACCCAGCATGGCACCCAGGGCGTCCAGCGCCGTGCACAGGGCGGGGGCGGCGGGCTGGCCCGGTGCGCTGGAAACACCTGCCGTGGCAAAGCCTGCACAGCTGCCAAATGCTGCGCCGCAGATGCGGCTGACCATCCCCTGCTGGCCCATGGACATGGTGATGAGCGGGGTATCGTTCCCTGTGGCTTGGGCTGCCTGGGCGGTGGCTTCCAGCAGGCGGGCGGTATCCGCCGGGGTGTGGGGCATTACGGCCAGCTTGGCGATATCTGCCCCGCGGCGGACCATATCAGTCAGGGTGTTGACCATCGTTTCGGTGGGCGGAGTCTCGGCAAAGTTATGGCTGCTGAACACGGTTTTTACGCCGCTTTCCCGCGCCTGCTGCTGGATGGCAGCAATGACCGCCGGAGCCGTGCTGGCTTCGACATCCAGCAGATCCGCCAGGCCACTGTGGCAGATAGCAGTGCCGAGTTCGCCGTATGCGGCATCGGTGAGATCGGCCAGACCGCCCTCTTTTTTGGTTCGGATGGTGGCCAGTAGGGGAACGCCCTGCCCAATGGCGGCACGGGCGGCGCACAACACGTTTTGCACGTTAGGAGCATCCAATATCGAAAGGGCATCCAAACGCAGCTCTACCACGTCCCCAGCCGCCCCAGCGGCGGCAGCGTTGGAAAGGTCGTTGGCCATAACGGGTACCAGGATCTTAAAGTTGGTCGGGGCAGTGTCCCGCGGGGGCAGCAGCGTTACGCCGCGCACAGTAATGGCAGGCATGGGGTTTCCTCCTTCAATGTTCCACGGGCAGCGGGCAATGCCGCTGCAAAATATACCAGTATTGTAGCACAAGGCGGCGGCTGGCACAAGAAAAAGCCCCCGCGCACAGCACGGGGCTTTGGCAGCCGCCGGGGGCGTACATTGCACCGTCAGCCAGGGGACCGGACGGGATTTTGCCAACCTGACCTTGATCGTATACCACATTCCGGTTGCGGCACAGTTCGTGATCAAGGGGCCGGGCGGCTGATTGACCTGCTGCAAATCGTGGTCAGCATTGTGTTCACCCGGTTCATGGCGTTGTTCCAGCACACCATTACCTGCCAGAGCGTTCTTTTGCCTGCCCGCAACACGGAACAAAGCGAGAAATGGCGCACTGTGGGGGTTGGACATCTTTTGTCCGATCGTTTCCTGCAATCTCTCCAGCGTTTTTATCTGTACAAAAAAGAGCAGCGTTTCTTCTGCCGCATGGCAAAAACGCTGCTCTTTTTCAAATGCTGATTTTGCGCTGGATCTTACAGTTCGATCTTGCCGAACATGTCAAAATCATCCCCATCATGGATGCGCGCGGTGCGGGCCGGGGCCTGCGGGCGGGCGTTGGGATCACGCGGGGCGCTGGCAAATTCGCGCTCCGGCACGCTGGACGGGCGGCCATAGCCGCGGCCGCCATTGCGGCTGCCACCGCGGTTATCACGCGGGGGACGGCTGCTGTTGCCGCGGTAACCACCGCCGCGGCGGTTATCGTTGCGGGGGCCGCGGTTGCTGTTAAAGCTGCGGCCATTGCGATTGCCGCGGTTGGGGCCGCTGCGGCGGCCGCGCGGTGCATCACGATCCGGCAGGTTGCTGGCGTTGGGGTCGGTGGAATAAATCACCACGCGGCGGTCGGGGCCTTCGCCTTTGCTCTCGCTGCGTACGCCCTCGATCTCGGCCACAGCGGTATGGATGATGTGGCGCTCGTAGGGATTCATCGGCTCCATCTCGTAATAGCAGCCGGTGCGGATCACACGGTTGGCAATGCGCACAGCCAAGGCCGTCAGGTCGTCTTCGCGCTTATTGCGGTAGCCGCCCACATCGATGCCCAGCTTGACGTAAGGGCCTTCCATCCGGTTGACCACCAGGCTTGCCAGATAGGAAAGGCTCTCCATCGTTTCGCCGCGTCGGCCAATGAGTGCGCCCAGGTGGGCACCCTCAACATGCAGAATGGTAGCTTCTCCCTTTTTGCCTGCGGTAAAGGTGAACTCCTCCACGCCCATCAGGTGGAAGATGGGGGTCAGGTAATCCACCGCAGCCTGCAGGCGGGGGTCAGCGGCAATATCCAGCGGGGTCTCGGCTTCCGCCGGGGCAGCATCCTCTGCCGCGGGTTGTTCGGCCGCTTCTTCTGCCGGGGCGGGTTCGGGTTCAGCGGCGGCCACCGGGGCAGCAGGCGTAGCTTCCGGCTCGGTATCGGCAGTTTCCACGGTAACTTTTACTTTTGCAGGGGTCACTTTCAGGCCCAGGAAGCCGGTTTTCTGCGGCATTTCCAGGATCTCATAGCTCACACCCAGGTCGTCACGGTCAACGCTGAGCGCTTCGCAGCCCAGCTGAATGGCTTCTTCCACCGTTTTGGCGGTTGCAACATATTCACGCATGATTACTACCTCCTTCGTTATGGGGCGGTCTTACTTCTTCTTTTTGCCTTTCTGGGCCTTCTGGGCTTCCATCTCGGCGCGCTGCTCGTCCGTCAGGGGGACGGTACGGTCATTGGCGTACTTTTCGGCATCCAGCTTGCGGGCGTATTCAAGGCGCATCTGGTCCAGCTGACGCTTGTTGACGTTCTTTTCGACCTTTTTGCCGCCTTCTTCGACGGTAACGGTCTTGACCTCTTTCTTGGCGGCGCGCTTGGCGGCAACTTCGGCTTCGTACTGAGCCTTGAACTTTTCGGGGTTATACACCTTGTAGGTCAGCACGGTCTGCAGCATCATGAAGATGTTGGAGGTGCCGTAGTACAGGGAGAAGCCGACAGGCATCTGGAAGCACATGAAGACGAACATGATGTTCATGCCCCACATCATGACCTTCATGCTGCCCTGCATCTGGGCCTGCTGGCCGGACATCTTGGTGCTGAGCACCTGGGAGATGCACATGGTAACCGCAGCGATGATGGGGAAGATCATGATCAGGCTGAAGCTGAAGCCAGGGATGGTGCACATATCCATGCCAAGGAAACTGGTGTTAAAGTTGGCAATGGAGCTGAGCTGCTCGGTAGTCAGGCCGGTATCCACACCACTGGCAAGGCCGGCGTGGATTGCTTCGATCAGGCCGGTCTGGAACGCTGCGCCGTTGTTGGCAATGCCAAGTGCGGTGCAGGCGGCGCTGATGGCGTCCTTGGGGATGCCGAGAATGTACTGCACAGGGCGGTAAACAACCTCCACCATGCCGAACAGGACCAGCATATTGACAAGCATCGGCAGGCAGCCTGCAGTGGGGGAGTAGCCATACTCCTGCTGGAGCTTGAGCATTTCCTCCTGCATTTTTTCCTGGTTGTTCTTGTACTTCTGCTGGATTTCATTGACCATCGGTGTAAACACCGACATCTTGGCCATGGACTTCTGCTGTTTGATCATCAGCGGAAGCATGAGCAGTTTGATGATCACGGTGAAAACAATCATCGTGACGGCGAAGTTCGGGATCATCTGATACAGCATACGCATCAGCGGTCCCAGGATCATTGCGAGGAATCCCATATTCTATCCTTCCGCCCTGCCCGCACGCAGGGCATTTATTTTATAAAGAAGGTCTTCGCCGTGCGGTGAGAAGACATGAGAGGCGAGAGTAATGGAGAATAATTAAGAAAGAATAATGAATCATGGTGGTTGGCACCTGCGGCGCCTTTATTTTGGAATATTAGGGATAGGGTCATCCTAAAAGTTCTGCTGCGGGTTTTGGCTCGGCAGAACCCTAATTTTTTGAGCTGCGCCGTTCCGGGGCAGCGATCCACCAACATTATTCTTTATTCTTTTTTAATTTAGGGCAATACCGCATAATTCTAAGTGCCGATACGGCGAGCGAGGCACGGCAGCTGCCGGAGCGGTGCTTAAGCCGCAAGGCGGGAATTGTGCGGTGTTGCCTTAGTTTAATTCAGCCTTATCGCTTTTCTCTGAACAGCTTCCGCTCTGGGTTCATCCAGCGCCCCTTTTCCGGCACGGGGTCATAGCCGTACTTGCCAAAGGGGTTGCAGCGCAGAATGCGCCACAGGCCCAGCAGCAGGCCTTTGGCCGGGCCATGCACCTGGATAGCCTGGATCATATACTGGCTGCAGGTTGGGGTAAACCGGCAGTTATGCCCCAGCAGCGGACTAATGACCTTCTGGTAGCCGCGCACCAGGGCAATCAGCACCCGGCTGATCACTCCGGTGCACCGTTCAGCTGCGGTTTGGCCGCGGGCTGCTGCGGCACCGCGGCAGCTTTATCCGGCAGGCCGGCTTTGCGCATCAGGCCCGCCAGTGTTTTGCTCAGTTGGGTGCTTTTCAGGTAGGGCGTGCGGGCACGCGCTACTAAGATTATATCATATCCGCCGATATTTTGCGAGAGGTGTTCCGAAAGTGCTGCGCGCATAATGCGCCGCGCACGGTTGCGCTGCACGGCATGGCCCACCTTTTTAGTGGCGGTCAGTCCGATGCGGGTATAGCCCAGCCGGTTTTTGGCCACATACAGCACCAGATTGGGGTGAACATAGCTTTTGCCGCGGGCATAAATGCGGGAAAATTCCTTATTTTTGGTCAGGGTTCGATAGCGCATGGCGGGGTTCCTCCGGCATGGTAGGATTGTATGGCCTGCACGGCTTAATACGTGCAGGGAGTGGGAATGGATGGTGCACCGGAACTGTTATAGGCCAAGGCAAAACGCCGAAAAAGCGGGGTTGCCTTTGTGAAAATGCTCCAAATTTTGGGCAATATCGCATAATTCTAAGTGCCGATACGGCGAGCGAGGTGCGGCAGATGCTAAGCCAAAAGCGCAGATAATACTGGATGTATTATCGAGCATTTTGGCAACGCAGATGCCGTGCCGCAGCCACCGGAGCGGTGCTTAAGCCGTAAGGCGGGAATTATGCGGTGTTGCCCTTATACTATTATTAAAGTTTCTGCTTCCTTCTTTTCAAAGAAGGAACAAAACCCCCCGTAAACTCATTCCACCTTCAAAATCGTCACGCTGACGGGGGCGAGTTCGATGGCATTGCGGCAGGCGGGGCCAAAAGGTTCGGCGGCGGCACGGGTACCATCGCACAGATAGCGCCAGCTCCCGGCAGGCAGGGCCGCCCACTGGCGGGTGCGCTCCGGGTTATAATAAACGGCCAGCCGCCCGGGCAGACTTTCGTCCCGGCGCTCTGGCACAAAGCCGATCAGCCACCCCGGCAGGGACAGAATGCAGGGTTCTGCATCCCCCGCCATACCGGAAAGCTCCGGATACGCCTTGCGGATTTCCAACAGTCCGTGATAATACTGCACCAGCTCCTCCAGCTGGGCGGCGCGTGTCCAATCCAGGCGGTTCAGCTCCAGCGGGCCGCGGTAGGTGTTGTGGTCGCCATGCTTGGTGCGGGCAAACTCTTCGCCCCCCTGCATGAACGGCAGACCCTGGCAGGTCAGGTAAATACCCGCCGCCATGCGGTTCTGGGCCAGCAGATCGGCATCCGGCGCGGCATAATCCCCGCGGCGGGCCACGCATTTCAGCTTATCCCACAGGGTATAGTTATCATGGGCCGAAACATACTGCACCACCTGGCCCGGCGCCTGGGGCATAAAATCCGCCTGGCCGCCGCGCCACGCCGGGATAGAATGCAGCACTTGATACCCACAGTGCATATCGCCGTTGATGTAGCCCGCGCTGCCCGCATTGAACACCCCGCCCTTGATGGCATCGCGGGTGTTATCGCAGAAAAATCCAATGCGGCTGTCCAGCAGGCCCGCCGCCTGTTTGTTGGCGGGGATCGCGCCGTGTTCCATGCGGGTGCTGCCGCCCTGCCACGGTTCACCGTACATGAGGATATCTTCGCCGCCGGGCAGGGCATCCAGTGCGGCGCGGATCGCGTTCATCGTGTCCACATCGTGCAGAGCCATCAGGTCAAAGCGGAACCCGTCAACATGGTACTCTTTGGCCCAGTACACACAGGAATCCACCAGATACTTGCGCACCATCGTGCGCTCGCTGGCAAGGTCACATCCGCAGCCGGAGCCGTTGGTCAGGCTTCCGTTTTCCCACCGGCGGTTCCAATAGCCGGGCACCGTGCGTTCCAGCCAGCTGTAGGAATAATAGGTATGATTATACACCACATCCATCACCACGCCCAGCCCTGCGCTGTGCAGGGCCTGCACCATGGCGCGGCATTCCCGCACGCGCACCTCGCCGTGGAACGCATCGGTGGCATAGCTGCCCTCCGGCAGGTTATAATTCAGCGGGTCATAACCCCAGTTGTAGTCCTCGCCGCTCACTTCGTCCACCGTGGCAAAGTCAAAAATAGGCTGCAGCTGCACATGGGTCACACCCAGCCGCTTGAGGTAGTTCAGCCCGGTGGGGTGTACGCCGTCCCCGTTCAGGGTGGTGCCGTCCACCGTAAAGCCCATAAACTTGCCGCGGTAAGCCTGCGGCACGCCGCTGGCCGGGTCGGCGGTAAAATCCGCCACATGCACCTCCCACACGCTGCGGGCATGGGCGGGGATAGCCGGGCGTTCATCCTTCTGCCAGCCGTCCGGCACGGCGGCGGCCTGGTTCAGCACCATGCTGCGGGTGCCCCCTGCCCCGGCTGCGTGGGCGTATGGGTCCGCTGTAACGGTGGAGGTTCCATCCGGGAACTGCAGCTCATACTGGTAATACTGCCCGGCCAGGTCACCCGCCAGTTCCAGGTACCAGGTACCGCCCTCACTGCGCTGCATGGCCAGGGTGCCAAGGTCGGCAGCTTCCGGCTCTGCGTCCGTGCCCGTAGCAAAGCGGTGCAGCGCCGCGCTGCACGCCGTGGGGGCCCACAGGCGGAATGCCGTAGCGTTGCTGCGCCACACTGCACCAAGGTCATTCCCGGCATAAACCGGCAGCTGGGATGCCTGTGTTTCGTTCATGGGGATTCCTCCTACTGATATACCACAAAAAAGGCACAGCCTTTGCGGCTATGCCCAAAATGCTTACGCTATAATTTTAACAGGTCTGGCCCGCCAGTGCAAGGCTGAAATCAGCCGCGGTTTTCCATCGGCAGGTAATCTCTGGTTGCCATAACACTTTTGTACGCGGGGCGAATGATTTTATCCACATTGACCAGCTCTTCCATGCGGTGGGCGCTCCAACCGACCACACGAGCCACAGCGAACATGGGGGTATACAGTTCCACGGGGATGCCCAGCATGTTGTAGACAAAGCCGGAATAGAAGTCCACGTTGGTGGAAACGCCTTTATAGATATGGCGCTTTTCGGCAATCACCTGCGGGGCCAGGCGCTCCACCGTGTTGTAAAAGTCAAAGTCCGCCTTGCGGCCCTTGGCCATGGCCAGCTGCTGCACAAAGCTCTTGAACACCACCGCGCGCGGGTCCGACAGAGAGTAGACCGCATGGCCCATGCCGTACACAAGGCCCTTATGGTCAAAGGCCTCTTTATCTACAATTTTGCCGATGTAGGCGCGCATTTCGTCCTCATCAGTCACGTCGGAAACATGGGCGCGGATATCGTCCATCATCTCCATGACCTTGATGTTCGCGCCGCCGTGCTTGGGGCCCTTCAGGCTGGAAAGCGCCGCTGCAATGACCGAGTAGGTATCCGCCCCCGAAGAAGTGACCACGCGGGTGGTGAAAGTGGAGTTATTGCCGCCGCCGTGCTCCATGTGCAGCAGAAGGGCAATATCCAGAACATGGGCTTCCAGCGGGGTATACTGCTGGTCGGGGCGCAGCATCTGCAGCAGGTTTTCTGCCGCCGAAAGCTCCGGCCGCGGGCGGTGGATGTACATGCTGCCGTCATTCAGGTAGTAATTATAGGCATGGTAGCCATACACCGCCAGCATGGGGAAGACACTGATCAGCTTGATGCACTGCTCCATCTGGGTCTGCAGGCTGTTATCCCCCACCGAATCATCATAAGAAGCCAGGGTCAGCACGCTGCGGGTCAGGCTGTTCATCAGATCCTTGCTGGGGGCTTTCATGATAACGTCCCGCACAAAGTTGCTGGGCAGGGCACGGCATTTGGTCAGGCAGTCGGTAAATTCATGCAGCTGCTGTTCATTGGGCAGATCGCCAAGCAGCAGCAGGTAGGCAACTTCCTCAAAGCCATAGCGCTTGCCACGCAAACCACGGATCAGGTCATACACGTTATACCCGCGGTACCACAGCTTGCCATCGCAGGGGGTTTTAACGCCGTCACGCATTTCAAACGCATCAATGCGAGAAATATTGGTAATCCCGGCCAGCACACCGTTGCCGTCCTTATCGCGCAGGCCGCGCTTTACACCGAACTCATCAAACAGGTTCGGATCAATGGCATCGTTATGCACACACAGTTCTGTAAACAGCTTGGCTTCTTTTTCGATTGCCGCATACTCACCCATGGTTTGTCCTCCTTTTATTTTTGAGACTTATCGTTGCATTATACAGTGTATTAGATTATTATACACCGTGTTCAACGTCAAAAGGTGAAAAAAGCGTTAATTTTAATTGGTGAAATCATGTCGAACGGCAACAAAAAGCCGCAAATGTACTAAAATAAAGAACATTCACGGCCATCTTAAAGCAATGTATAAATATCAGAATAATTATTCGTCGGAGACCTCGGAACCTGGTAATTGCCCGCGGGCGACGGTGTGAAGTTCCGGGACATACCGGGCGCTGGCACCCCATCGGCATAGCCGCCGGGGCCTCACTCCGCATCATCCCGAAACTTCCCCCGCCGCCCTTGGTTCAGCTCAAATTCCTAATTTCTCATTTCTAATCCCTAATTGAGATAACTCCTACCTCCTACTTCCTAAGGCAATACCGCATAATTCTAAGTGCCGATACGGCGAGCGAGGTGCGGCAGATGCTAAGCCAAAAGCGCAGATAATACTGGATGTCTTATCGAGCATTTTGGCAACGCAGATGCCGTGCCGCAGCTGCCGGAGCGGTGCTTAAGCCGCAAGGCGGGAATTGTGCGGTGTTGCCCTAACTCCTAACTTACGCTTGCAGTGCCTGCAATGCCGCCATCAGCGGGGGGATCAGCTGCTTTTTGCGGCTGACAACCCCGGGCAGCACAGCTTTGCCGTCCTTGGTTTCCACATGGAATGCGCTGCGCACAATTTCTTCCGCCTGCTGGCCGCAGAACAGCAGGTCTGTGGCCTGGGCACGCATATCGGTGCACATAAAGAACACCATGGGCACACCGGCCTGAGCCAGTGCTTCCGGCAAAAATGGCGTGATGAGCGCTTCTGCCGCCGAGCGGGAGTTGGAGGTCATGTAAATAGCCTGGCCAACGCCGAACTTGGCATCGCCGCGGCTGAATACCTTAAAGTCAGAGAAGAACACATCGTCCGCCGTGCGGCCCGTCAGGTCGGCGCCGGCTTCAAACATCTGCTCCGCATAGGTGGGGATCTCCTCGCCCGCGATCCTGGCCAGCTTTTCGGCAATGTGCTGGTCAAGCGGCGTGGAGGTAGGCGAACGGAACATCAGCGTGTCCGACAGAATAGCGGAAAGCAGCAGGCCTGCAATCTGGGGTGGGATCTCTACACCGTGCTCTTCATACATGCGGCTGATAATAGTAGCGGTGCAGCCAACCGGCTCGTTGCGGAAATACACCGGCCCGGCAGTTTCCAGTGCACCAAGACGGTGATGGTCGATGATCTCCAGAATCTCCGCCTGCTCCAGACCATCCACAGCCTGACCGCGCTCGTTGTGGTCCACCATAATGACCTGCTTGCGGTGCACGTTCAACAAATTACGGCGGCTGATGACACCACAATATTTGCCATTGGCATCCAGGATGGGGAAATAGCGGTGGCGCACATTGGCCATGACCTTGCGGGCGTCTTCCACTGCAGTATTCACGCTGAATTCCAACAGGTTCTTGCTGCGCATAAAGTGGCGCACCGGGGCGGCGGTGGAAATCAGGCGGGCGGCGGCGTACGTATCAAACGGGGTGGTAATGACAATGCATCCCTTTTCCTGTGCGCGAGCCAAAATGGTACGCGGCACAGCAGAGCCGCAGCAGACAATAATGGCACCGGCGCCACAGTCAATGGCGCACATCTGCACTTCGTACCGGTTGGACACCAGCACAATATCGCCGGGGTTCACGGCACCATCCATAATTTCCGGGCTGGTGCCAATAAAAATGCGGCCGGAGGTAATGCAGGCATCGGGGTCGCCCAGCAGCATTTCGCCTTCCAGGGTGCTGAGCACGTTTTTGTAGCTCGTCTTGGATTTTGCCAGAACCTCAGTATCAAATAGGTCCATATTGGCATTGGCAATGTCCTTAACGGTGATCAGGCCCAGCAGTTCTTTATCCTCGTCAATGGCGCACAAGGTATCGATCTCGGTGTCGCGCATCATGCTCCATGCGGCACGGATGCTCATTTCCTTATCAATGCCGGGCTGCTCGCGGATGTCGATGTCCTTCACCTGGGGGCTGACGTCGGTACACAGGCGCGGCGGCTCCACCCCAAAATGCTTGAGCACAAAGGCGGTTTCGCGGTTGATCTGCCCGGCACGGCGGGCTTCGTACACAGCATCCCCCAGCTGGTTTTTCAGGTAGGTATAGGCCAGCGCAGAGCAGATAGAGTCTGTATCCGGGTTGCGGTGACCAATGATGTTGACCTTACGGCGTGTCTTTGGCATAGTTCTTCCCTTTCCCAATCAATGCAAGGGGTATATGCAGCGGCCTTTCCCCTCTTTTGGGTTATTTACCGCAAACCATGTTGTTGGTAGAATAACCAGAAAACCGCGCAATTCCCCACGATTATTTTTAATAATACCATAAGAAAAAACAATTTGCGATTCTTGACAATTTCATCATGGTGCCGTACAATATAGTATAAGTGTGCTGCAGTTGGGATGTTAGCCCCTGCCGCAACCTATGTTCGTGCACCAAACCCCAGATTTTGAAAGTATAAAGAGGTATCGTAGGTTATGATCCAAGAAAATCTTCGCAATATTGCCATTATCGCCCACGTTGACCATGGCAAGACCACCCTCGTGGATCAGATGCTGAAGCAGTCCGGCGCATTCCGCTCCAATCAGCAGGTTGCTGAGCGCGTGATGGACTCCGGCGCCATCGAGCGTGAACGCGGCATCACCATCCTGGCAAAGAACTGCTCCTGCGTCTATAAAGGCGTCAAGATCAACATTGTTGACACCCCGGGCCACGCCGACTTTGGCGGCGAGGTAGAACGCGTGCTGAAAATGGTCAACGGCGTTCTGCTGCTGGTTGACGCAGCCGAAGGCTGCATGCCCCAGACCCGTTTTGTTCTGCAGAAAGCTTTGCAGCAAAATCTGTCCCTGGTCATTGCCGTCAACAAGATTGACCGTCCCGACGCCCGCATTAAGGAAGTTATTGACGAGATCCTGGAGCTGCTGATGGACCTGGGCGCTACCGACGAGCAGCTGGACAGCCCGATGGTGTTCTGCTCCGGGCGCAACGGCACGGCCAGCTACGACTGGACCGATCCTGCCTCCGGCACGGACCTGAAGCCCCTGTTTGACACTATCCTGAAATATGTGCAGCCGCCGGAGGGCGAGCCCGACGAGCCGCTGCAGATGCTGGTCTCCAGCGTTGACTACAACGACTTCGTGGGCCGCATGGGCGTTGGCCGCGTGCAGAACGGCGTCATCAAGGTCGGCAGCCCGATCCAGGTCTGCGACTGGCACAACCCCGACGTACACATGAGCGGCCGCATCACCAAGCTGTTCGACTTCAAGGCCAATGGCCGTGAGCCGATCGAGAGCGCCCAGGCCGGCGACATCGTCGCATTTGCGGGTCTGCCCGATATTTCCATCGGCAACACGATCTGCGACCCCAGCAAGGTGCAGCCCCTGCCCTTTGTCAAGATCAACGATCCCACGGTGGAAATGACCTTCTCGGTCAACGATTCCCCGTTTGCCGGCAAGGAGGGCAAGTACGTCACCTCCCGCCAGATCCGTGACCGCCTGATGCGCGAGCTGCTGAAGGACGTCGCCCTGAAGGTCGAGGATTCCGCCACGAACGATTCCTTCCGCGTCATGGGCCGCGGCGAAATGCACCTGTCCATCCTGATCGAGACGATGCGCCGCGAGGGCTATGAGCTGCAGGTCAGCCCCCCGCACGTTCTGACCCACGAGGAGAACGGCAAGGTCATGGAGCCTATGGAGCGCGTTGTCATCGACGTGCCCGAGATCTACCAGGGCAACGTCATGACCGCTCTGGGCGCCCGCAAGGCCATCCTGATGAACATGCAGATGATGAACAGCCGCTCCCGCATCGAGTTCCGTATGCCCAGCCGCGGCCTGTTCGGCTATCGCAGCCAGTTCCTGACCGACACCCACGGCGAGGGCATCATGAACACAATCTTCGACGGCTACGAGGAATGGTGCGGCGACATCCAGACCCGCTCCACCGGCTCCCTCATCAGCTTTGATACCGGCGACGCCGTCACCTACGGCCTGTTCAACGCCCAGCAGCGCGGCACCCTGATCGTCAACGCAGGCGAGAAGGTCTACGCCGGTGAGGTCGTCGGCTACACCCCGACGGGCGAGGACATCACGGTCAACGTCTGCAAGACGAAGCACCTGACCAACACCCGCGCCTCCGGCAGCGACGACGCCCTGCGTCTGGTGCCTGTCTCCAAGTTCAGCCTCGAGGGCTGCCTTGAGTTCCTGGCACCCGACGAGCTGCTGGAAGTCACCCCCGAGAACCTGCGCATCCGCAAGCGCATCCTGGACCACGACCTGCGCATGAAGGCCGCCAGCAAAAAGAATAAGTAATTTATTCGCATAAAAACGAGCCGTCCCGACGATTGGGGCGGCTCGTTTTGATTTTGTCGAGTTGTAGGGGCCGGGCATGCCCGGCCTCTACGTGCGGAGGTGTGTGGGACGGTGCGTGCCCGCACGCATGGCCCCCGGAGCGGTCAAGACCGCTCCCTGCAAATTGCCCATAATCGGCGGTCCGCATTTTACCGCCTCACTCCGTCCACATCTCCACCGCGGTATACTCCCGGCTTCCCGCCAGATACGCGCCCAAATCGATCAGCGCATACCGGCTGTCGGCCACGCCGCTGCGGTCAATGTACCCGTCCGTCACCAAAATGCGGCCATCGTCGGTCAGGGCTATCGGGAAATTCCTGTTCCCGGTGGCATCGGACCCGGCCTCCTCATAGGGGACCTCGTACCGCGCGCCGTTGTCGATGCCGTAGAGCGTCAGGGTGTCCTTCCCCCGCCACAGCACCACCAGCTTGAGCCGGCCATCCTGCAAAAACGGCCAGAAGCCGCTGCCTTCCCCGTTTTGGGCGTCGGCGCTGCATTCCTCCTGCCAGATGCCCGCGGTGCGGTCATAGCTGACCAGCGTGTTCTTCCGGCTGAGCGCGGACGCACCGTCCGTGCAGGAGACCACAAAATACAGCTTGTCGCCGCAGTAACCCAGATAGGATTTCAGCTCGTTGCGGTCCTCGGGATAGTACGGCTCATCGAACACCTTTTCAATCGTGTTCGTCGCCGGGTCGTAAAAGTCGTACTCCCGCAGCGAGTTTTGCAGCACGGCGTCCCGCATTTCCTCGTTGCCCTCGCCCTGCGGCAGCGGCGTGTCGGACACGATACGGGTCAGCAGCACCCGGCTGCCGACTGCACCCAGAACGCTGTCCAGCTGCACAAACGGCAGCGACGCAGTGGTCAGCTCCCCGGTCTGCCAGTCCAGCCGCGTGCAGGCCGTGCCCCAAATGTCATACGCCGCGTACTCGTCGTAGAAATTGGGGTAAAATTTTTCCGGGATGGTCTGCTCCTCGACGCTGCCGTCGGGGCGGATGGCCGTGTGGGCAAACACGGTGCTGCCCTCGGAGTCCCAGAAGTATTCCACCGTGTCCCCGTGCTGCATGATGGCTACCGGGATCTGCCGCGACAGGTCGATGTCGCAGAGCTTTGTCTGCACGCCCGCCGCGTAGTCGAGCTTCAGGAGCGGCTCGGTCTCAAGCCCCGAGAACGGTATCTCAACCGAGGCGGCGCCTGTGTCCATCACCTCCGGGATGGCCATTTGCAGCGTCCCCACCGGGAACGCCGCCGCGGCCTCGCCGATGGCTGCGGTCTCGGCGGGCGGGGCAGCTTCGGCGGGGGACGATACCTCGGGTGCGGCGGTGCAGGCGGTCAGGGCCAGCGCGGCGGCCAGCAGAAGGACGAGTTTTCTCATGGTTTGTCTCCTTTCCGGTTCCGTTTTCGCCAGCATACCACCCGGTTGTGTCCGAGTTGTGACACGGGCGGGGTCTTTTGAAATTTTTTTGCGGCGAAGTTTGGACTGCCTGTTGGGGCCGGGCATGCCCGGCCCGCGGGCTTACCGCAAGCGCCCGTTTACCAGACACAGCCGCCAACATGTCCGCCACACAAATACACTTGACTTTACTTTAAATTCATAGTATAGTAAATAAGTCGCCCGCATTGCGGCGGGGATTTTGGATGTAAAAGTTATGGGGGTCAGTATGGCGGCATTTACTACGTTTATTGAGCAGTTCAGCGATGTTCTGTGGAACTCGCTGCTGCTGTTTTTGCTGGTCGGCACGGGCGTGTACTTTACCGTGCGGCTGCGCGGCGTGCAGGTGCGCCGCTTTGGCGAAGGCTTCCGCCGTGTGTTCGGCGGCTTTACGCTGCGCGGCAAAAAGGCGGACGCCGAGGGCATGAGCAGCTTTCAGGCGCTGACGACGGCCATTGCGGCGCAGGTCGGCACCGGCAACATCACGGGCTGTGCCACGGCGCTGGTCAGCGGCGGCCCGGGCGCACTGTTCTGGACCTGGGTGTCGGCGTTTTTCGGCATGGCGACCATTTACGCCGAGGCCGTGCTGGCGCAGCACTACAAGACCACGTTGAACGGCCAGGTCACGGGCGGCCCGGCGTACTATATCCGCGCCGCGTTCAAGGGCAAGGTCGGCAAGGTGCTGGCCACGGTGTTCTCGGTGCTCATCATTCTGGCGCTGGGCTTCATGGGCAACATGGTGCAGTCCAACTCCATCGGTGATGCGTTCCACAACGCCTTTGGCCTGAACCGGCTGGCGGTGGGCGTCGTGGTGGCGGCCATTGCGGCGTTCATCTTCCTGGGCGGCGTGCAGAGAATTGCCGCTGTAACGGAAAAAGTCGTGCCGATCATGGCGGCATTTTACATTCTGGGCTGCATTGTCATTCTGGTCATCAACGCCAAGGCGCTGCCCGGCGCGCTGGCGCAGGTGTTTGTGCTGGCGTTTGAGCCGCAGGCCATGGCGGGCGGCATTGCAGGCGTGACCGTGCAGCAGTCCATGCGTTTCGGCGTGGCCCGCGGCCTGTTCTCCAACGAGGCGGGCCTTGGCTCGACGCCCCACGCCCACGCGCTGGCCAAGGTCGAGCGCCCGCAGGACCAGGGCGCTGTGGCGATCCTGGGCGTGTTCGTTGACACGTTCGTTGTGCTGACGCTGACCGGCCTGGTGCTGATCACGTCCGGCCTGATCCCGCAGGGCATGACCGGCACGGCGCTGACCCAGGCCGCCTTCAGCCAGGCGTTCGGCGGCTTTGGGCCGATCTTCATCGCGGTGTGCATGTTCTTTTTCGCGTTTTCGACGATCATCGGCTGGTATTTCTTCGGCCAGACGAACTTCAAGGCGCTGTTCGGTGAGAAGCTGCTACCGGTGTACAGCATCATTGTAGTTGCGTTCATTCTGGTCGGCTCTACCCTGAAGGTCGATCTGGTCTGGGCGCTGGCCGACCTGTTCAACGGCCTGATGGCCGTGCCGAACCTGCTGGCTCTGCTGGCGCTGGCCGGCGTGGTTGTGGCGATTGACCGGAAGTAATTTTTACGAGACGGGGATTTGCTCCTTTTCTTAGAAGAAAAGGAACTAAAAAAATAACCTGCCTACGAGAGGTCGCAGGCAGGTTATTTTTGTGTTTGAGGGGGCAGGGCGGTTATGCAAAGACCCTGTGGCTTGCCGCCCTACGATGCAATGGATACGGGGTGGTAATGGCAGGGTTGCGTGAATGAGTTGCGGGCGAATGCCCGCCCCACGGAATGTGGTAAAGTGGGATGTAGGGCGGCCTGCCCCCAGGCCGCCGCGGACGTTTGCGGTTATGCGAAGCCCTGCGGATTGTTGTAGGGGGCGGCGTCCCCGACGCCCCGGAGGGGTCAAGACCCCTCCCTACGATGCAAAAGATAAAGTGGATACAATGGCAAGGCTGCGGGCCGGGCATACCCGGCCCCTACGGACTACTGTGAACGGGTTGCGCACGAGAGGGGCGCGCGGGTGGCTGCCTCTCCCGTTCAGCTCCACAAAAACAAAAAAACGAGACGGCCACTGCCCCGTCTCGTTTTTTCTTAAAAAGAAGGAGAAAAACAGAACGTCTCGCCGGCGCCTGAATGCGAACGGAACCACCCCTCTACAAGTGATACCCTCCCTACGGATTCGGCAGGGCGCTCTGGTATTCTTCCTCTTTAGCTGTCGCTCGGAAGCTCTCGCTTTCGATGTACTTATAGTACACTATTTTTGTCGAATTTGCAAGATGCGTACTTGTACAACATGCTACATTTGCCCTACCTTGTTTTGTATAGTTTGCACAATCGTTCACGGATAATTCATACAAATAGCGCCCGGAGCGTTCAAAGCCCCGGGCGCAAGAAATATGCTGTTTTCAGACCGGAAAAGCGGGATTTCTCCGCTTATTCCACAGGAACGATCCAGCCCTTGGTGTCGGGCAGCTTGCCCCACTGGATGCCGGTCAGCGTGTCATACAGCTTCTGGGTCAGCTCGCCGATGTGGCCGCCGCTGATGTGGGCAACCTTGCCCTCCCAATCCAGCTCCTTGACAGGGGAGACAACGGCAGCCGTGCCGGTGCCAAAGACTTCCTCCAGCTTGCCCTCGTCGGCAGCCTTCATGATGTCGGCAATGGCAACACGCTCCTCATGCACCTTGTAGCCCCAGTCCTTCAGCAGCTCGATGATGGAGCGGCGGGTGACGCCGGGCAGAACGGTGCCCACGCAGGGGGCCGTGTAGATCTCGCCGTCGATCTTGAACATGATGTTCATGGAGCCGACTTCCTCGACGTACTTCTTCTCAACGCCGTCCAGCCACAGCACCTGGGAGAAGCCGCGCTCCTCGGCCAGCTCGCCGGCCTTGATGGACGCGGCGTAGTTGCCGCCGCACTTCGTAAAGCCGGTCAGGCCCGGGGCGGCGCGGATGTACTCATCCTCAACATAGATGCGGACGGGGTCGAGGCCCTCGGCGTAGTAGGCACCGGAGGGCGCGCAGATGATGGCAAAGCGGTAATGCTTGGCGGCATGAACGCCCAGGCCCACATCGGTAGCGATGCAGAACGGGCGGATGTACAGGGACGCACCGTCGGAGTGGGGCACCCAGTCGCGGTCCAAATCGACCAGCGCCTTGACCGCCTGCACGAAGTCCTCCGGCGGGATGGGGGGCATGCCGAGACGGTCCGCGGAATCGTTGAAACGGTTCGCGTTGCAGTCGGGGCGGAACAGCTGGATCTTGCCGTCCGCGGTGCGGTAGGCCTTCATGCCCTCAAAAATTTCCTGTGCGTAGTGGAACACGGTGGTAGCCGGGTCCATCTCCCACGGGCCATAGGGGACGATGCGGGCGTCATGCCAGCCCTCGCCCGCGGTATAGTCCATCAGGAACATGTGGTCGCTGAACTGCTTGCCGAAGCCGAGCTTCGACTCGTCCTGCGGCTTTTCCTTCGGATGGGTCGTTTTGGTGATTTTAATGTCCAACATAATTTCACACTCTCCCTTTTATACTCAAGCGCACCGCCGCACAGCAGTGCGGGTGATGGTTAGGTTTATTATAGCGCTGTCGCGCGGCGAGTGCAAGCCCTTATTTACAAAATGTGTATTTTGTGTTGCAAAAAGCGCAATTCGCGTTTTCCCCGGCTTTCCACAGTTTTCAACAGCGCCGCTGTGGAAAATGTGGAAAATAAACGTTTTTTCTACGTAGATTTTCCCGGTTTTCCGCTTTTGAACGGGTCCGGGCGGCAGAGTTTTCCACGCTTTCCACGGAGTTTTCAACATTTCCACGGTGGATAACCGTTATACGCCGTGGATAACTCGGGGTGAATATACGGAATGTGAACGGGGTGTGAACAGAAAAAGCGTGCCGCTCTCTTTCCCACAAGAGAGCGGCACGCAGTCCAAACTCAATTTTCTTTTCGGTGCACCACAAACATCACCATGCTGAACACCAGCATAAACGCTGCCAGCCCTGCCGCAATCAGCAAAATCAGCTGGAAGACCTTCACGTTAAAGTTTGTCTGCAAATTCTCCCGCGCGGCGGAGACCACATCCGAACCGGAGGAAACCGTCGATTGGGCGTTATTGGCCATCTCCTCGGCGGCGGTCAGTGCGGCCTGGGCGGCGTCGGTGTCGCCCAACGCCTCCAGCGCGTCGGCCAGTGCCTGCCCGCCCATGGCAACCAGACGGTCATTCGTCTCGCTCTTGATCTTCTCGTGATTGACCGCGTTGGCCAGGTACTCGGCAAACAGGTCTGTTGCGCCGCGCACGGCGGGGGCGTAGTCGTCCTTGATCTGCCAGCCCTTGACGGTCCACATACCGTTCATGTAGAACAGCAGCTGCATACCGGAATCCTCCAGCAGAGCGCTGTACACGGCGTCCGCAAAGGCCGTGCTCGAGGTATCCACCGTGCCGAAGCTCAGCGAGATGAACTCCTTGACGCGATCATACTCGGTCAGATTCTCGTAGTAGCTGCGCAGCGCCTCGGCCAGGTCGGTGTCCTTTGTCACCTTGGAGCCGACGACGACGGAGTCGAGGTCCGCCCGCAGGTCCCCGTTGCTGAAGCGGCTCAGCGTGCCGTCATCGTCTATATTAAAGGAAGCGCGCATCGCCTCGGCATAGCCCGCGGCATCGCCGGCCTGGCCGTAATACTGCCTGGCCAGCTCCTCACAGTCGCCGCCCCAACTGCCCGTGATGGGTATGCCGTTGTAGACAAGGTTCATCGACGCCAGCAGATGCCCAAAGTCGATGCTCTCTCCGTTGGGCAGGACGACGGTGTTCATATTCTGCAGCGACGCCAGCTCGGGGTCGCTGCTGTTGACGCAGCTCTCAAACCCAGCGTCGCGCACACCGGCGGTCAGCTGCCAGATCGTGGTGTTGTACTCCCCCGTGCGGGTGTAGGCCAGCGTCAGCTCGATCGGGTCGGGCGTGTCGGTCTGATTGGCCGAGTACTCCCGCGCCAGCGCCTGCAGGCGGGACAGGCGGTCCAGCACCGTGTCGTAGTCCTCCGCATGGGCGGGCAGTGCCGCCGCGCAGAACAGCCCCAGCAGCACAAACAGCATAGCCAGCAGGCGGGGCATACGGTTCGCTATAGAATTCGTAGTCAAGCACCTCCGGTAAAACAGGACAAAAGCCGGGGCAAGGCTGCGCCTGCGCCCCGGGTCTGACTTTTTAACCAATTTGTAATCTTTAGTATACCACATCCGCCCCGGGTTTGTCACCTGTTTTTTTGTGTGTATTCTGTGCGTCTTGACTTTTTGCCCCGCATAGGCTTTAATAGAGGCATTACGGAGGTAATTCTATGCACAAGCAAACGCATAAACGCGCTTTTTATACCCTTGCAGGCTGCATTGCCGCGCTGGCGCTCTGCGTGGCGGCATCGCTTTTTCTGCTGACGCCCGCACCGAAAGCGCAGGACGTCACCATACCCGGCACGCGCGGGGACATTTACGCCACGGTACAGCTGCCCGGCAAGCTGGCCCGCGGGGAGGAGCTGCCGCTCGTCGTGCTCTGCCACGGCTTTACTGGCAGCCGCAGCGGCGACGGCCACTTTGCGCCGCTGGCCGCCGATCTGGCCGTCCAGGGCATTGCGACGGTGCGGCTGGATTTTCCCGGCTGCGGCAACAGCACCGAGCCGTTCACGGCCTACACGCTGTCCAACATGACCGACGACGTCGAGAGCGCCATCACCTACATGCAGCAGACCTACGGCACGGGCCGCACAGCGCTGGTGGGTCACAGCATGGGCGGACGGCTGGCCAGCCTCTACCCGCAGCGCAGGGGCGGCATCACGGCGCTGGCGCTGTGGAGCCCCGCCAACGGCGCGGGCCTGCGCGGCATGGAATTTTTGAACATCGACGACTTTTCCGCCGTGGAAGCGCTGGCCGCTGAGGCCGAGGCGAGCGGCAGCATCAGCACCTGGGGCGTCGATGTCAGCGGAACGCTGTTCACCGAAATGCGCGATTCCGACCCGAACGCCGCCCTGCGGGAGAGCGCCCTGCCGACACTTTTGACCTACACCGGCCATGAGGGCATTTTGAGCGACACGAGCCAGGCCGAGACGATAGCCGCCGTCGAGAGCCTGCCCGACGGCAGGGCCGTGCTGGAGCCGTTTGCCGAGGGGAACCACAACTATCTATCCGAGGACGCCGCCACCGCCGCCGCGCTGGACAAAGCGCTGCGGGAGACGACAGTGGCGTTTTTGGTGGAGTATTTGAAGTAGGCCCGCCGCGCCTGCGAAGCCGACAGGAACGGGCACCTGACGAAGCCCTTTGAGACCGTGACCGGCTGAAAGCATCGGCAAAATACAGAAAGAAAACAAAAACCGCGGAGAAGCGCAAACTTTTCCGCGGTATTTTTATTGCAGATTTACCAGCACATAGTCCCCGCAATCGACAATCGCCCCCGCCCGGGGGTATCCAGGCAGGTCGTGGGCGTCGGCGTAGGTCTGCGCCTGCTCATGCAGGGCAGCGCTGTGGGTCATGTCCAAAGCAAAGCCATAGTAGCGGAACAGGTGCTCCGCTGCCTGGCCGTAGACGTCGTCCACCTCGGAGAAGGCCGTGACCGACCAGTTCAGCACCGAGTTGCAGTTGGTCTCGACGTACTTGACGGTGTCGCCGCTCTCCCAGCTCGTGTGCTCACGGAAGAAGCGGTACAGCGGGTGCTGCATCGGGTCAGCCGTCGTGTACCGGGTGATATTCTCCCCCAGCGTGTAACGGCCCACCAGCACCACGGGCTTGTCGGTGCCGTAGTCGCGCACAAGCTCGGTGCCCAGAGTGCGCACCACGGCGGCCTCCTGCTCGGAACGCTGGTAATCGACGGCCAGCAGATGGTTCAGGTACATGGCCTGGTGCAGACAGAGCAGCACCGCCAGCAGCTGCACGCCGCCCAGCAGCACAGCCCGCCGGGCCGCGGCGCGGCGCAGCAGCTCATACACAGCCAGCACCGCCAGTGCCACAAACAGCGCAAACACCTGACAGGTGCGGTAGGGCGAGCACTTCCCCTGCACAAACGACAGCAGCACCAGTGAGAGCAGCATTCCCGCACCGGTGAGCAGCAGCAAAGGCCGCTTTTTGCGCACCGCCAGCACGATGACCAGAGCGACAAACACCGGCACCGCCACCGCCAATTCAGCAATGGGCAGGTAGAAACAGCCGCGCAGTGCGTAGTTAATCAGAATGCCCTTGACAAGCAGCTTTGCAAGATAGACAAATGGGTAGAACGCCCACAAAATTTCGGTAGCGCCGTTGGCCGCAGCCTGCGGCAGCACAAGATGGATGCCCGACGTCACCAGCACGCGCAGGCAGAGCCCGCCGACCAGCGCCGCCGCGTACCACAGTCCCTCGGTCAGGACTGCCGCAAGCCGCGGGCGCTCGGCGGCCAGCAGCTGCTCCAGCGTTAAAAGCGCAAAGACAGCCAGCACAAACACCGCCGCCAGTGACTCATAGGACGTGCAGACCACCATCAGGCAGAGCGCCGCCGCGCCCATGCGCAGAGCCCTGCCGCGCCACGGCACGCCGGGCTGGCGCGCGTCCCACAGCAGATTCAGCGCAGCGGCGTCCAGCAAATAGCCGCCGCAGACGCAGACATTCGCGCCGCTGTACTCCCAAATTTCGTTCATCAGCGGGTAGGAGGCAAACAGGCAGGCAAACAGCCCATAGCCGAACATGCTGATGCGGTCCTGCGCGGCCTTGCGCAGCAGCGCACAGAAGCTCACCGCCGCCAGAGCCAGCAGCAGCGCCGCCAGCAGGTCAATGCCAAAGGCATAGCTCGGCTCGGCCCTGCCGTAGCCCAGCACCGCGGCCCAGAGGTTCATGCCGAACCGTCCGGTGGACAGCATGACGCCGCCCGTGCCGATGTAGCGGTCCCCTTCCAGCGAGTCAATGCTGACCCGTGTCGTGGCGATGGCATAGCCGTAGCTGAGCAGCAGGGTCAGCCCCAGCGCCGCGCGGAATTTCGCGTTTTTCAGGAAATAACCAAACTCCTGCTTCATGCCGGTCACTGGTCGTCCGGCCCAAAGTTGAGGCGTTCTTCCTCCACAACGAGCGGGCGGTTCATGATGCGGGTGTTCATAGCCATGACGTACTCACCCAAAAAGCCCAGGAACGCCAGCTGAATACCGCCCATAAAGAAGATGGCGATCATCGTCGGCGCGTACCCGGCGCGGAAGCTCTGCCAGAACAGCAGCTTGGCAATCAGATAGAACAGGCCGACCAGAAAGCTCAGCCCCGCCACCAGGAAGCCCGCGAACGTTGCAATGCGCATACCGGCCTTGGTGTAGCTGGTAAAGCTCAGCATGGCGGCGTCGTACAGGCTGTACCAGTTGTTGTGGGTCTTGCCCGCGCGGCGCTGGGGCTGGGTGTACTCGATTTCCTTGCGCTCGGGGCCCAGCTCGGCCACAATGCCGCGGATGAAGGGTGTCGGATCCTTCAGGTTGCGCAGCGTCTGGATAAAGCTCTTGTCGTACAGGCCAAAGCCGGTGAACTGCTCGATCTGCTCGCAGCTGCTCATCTTCTTGATGAGCTTGTAGTAGCAGCCGCGCAGCCAGTACATGACCGGGTTTTCCTTGCTCTGGGTCTTGCGGCCAATGACGATTTTGTAGCCCTTTTCCCACTCGGCCACAAACCTGGGGATCATCTCCACAGGGTCCTGGAAGTCGGCGCACATCGTGATCGTGCAATCGCCGGAGGTGTGGATCATGCCGTAGTACGGGCTGTTGAACTGGCCAAAGTTCTTGACGTTGAAGATGGCCTTGACGTGCTTGTCCTCGGCGCAGATCTGCCGGATGATGGCACGGGTGCCGTCCTCGCTCTTATTGTCGATGAACAAAATCTCATAGTCGTAGTTCGGGCAGCTCTTGACCAGCTCATCGCGCACAGCCTCATAGATGGGGCGGGCATTCTGCTCCTCGTTGTAGCAGGGGATCATTACCGAAATCGTCTTTTTCTCACTCATTTTGTCTCTTTCCTTACCCACTCAATGGTTTCGCGGATTCCTTCTTCAAACGGGGTCGCGGGCCGCCAGCCGGTGTCCTCCTGTAAGGCCGACGTGTCCGCCTGCAGGTGCATGACCTGCAGCGGGCCGTAGGGGACCTCCCCCAAGCCCAGCGGCAGCGCCGGGTCGATGGCGTCGCGCAGCGTCTCGATGTAGTCTTTCAGCGGGCAGGCCGTGCCGCTGCCCAGCGGGTAGACTCTGCCGTCCTGTCCGCTGACGGCCAGCGCGTAGAACGCAGCTGCCGCGTCGGCGGCGTACAGGTAGTCCCACTGCTGGATGCCTGCGGTCAAAGCGGGCTTCTCGCCGTGCAGCAGCTTACGGATGGTTCCGCTGATCATCGTGGCCGGACCGTCGTGCGGGCCGTAGACGCTCAAAATGCGCGTCCAGATGTGGGCCACGCCCAGCCTCTGGCACTCGACGCGGCTCATCTGGCCGGCGCACAGCTTGGCCACGCCGTAGCCGTTCTCCGGGAAGCAGGGGGTCTGCGCGGTCAGCACACCCTCCACGCGGCCATACTCGGCCTGGCTGCCAGCCCCGATAAAGACCTGGCAGCCCAGCTGCGCCGCGGCGCGGCAGGCCGCAATGGTGTAGCGGATGTTCTCGATCTGCGCCGGCATGTCGTTGCGGCCCGGGCCGATCGTATGCGCCCACGCAAAGTGGAAGAACGCATCGGCCTTTTCCGGGATCAGCTCCGGCAGCGCGGCCAACTCCGCCGCATCGCAGGGCACCACATGCAGCCGCGCGTCCTGCGGCAGCAGCGCCGCCCGCGCGCTGCCCGGGTGGGTGACCGCGTAGACCGTCACGCCCTCCGCCAGCAGCTTTGCACACAGCGCCATCCCGATTGCCCCCGTAGGGCCGGTGATGATGGCGGTTCGGATTTGTCTTTGAATGCTTGCCATTTTTGAATCACGCACTCCCTTACACTTCCGGCATCAGCGGGATGAACATCTGCTTTTCCAGCTCCTCACGCGGCAGGAAGGGGGCCAGGTCCTCCAACGGGGGGCTGACCAGCGTGCCGTCGGGCAGGCGCTTGGTGCTGCTCTTGGGCTCCCAGACCTGCTTGGTGTCGGTGAAAATCTCGCAGAAAGCCGGGCCGTCCAGTGCCAGCACCGTGTCCACGGCCTGCTTCATCTCGGCGTTGCTGTGGGCGCTGTAGTAAGGGTAGCCAAACGCCTTTGCAATCTTTTCAAACTCCGGGAAGGACAGGTCGCCGCTCTCGGGGCCGATGCCGACCTTGCAGTGCTCCTTGAAAAGGTTGTTCTGCGTCAGGCGGATAGAGTGGTAACCGTTGTTGTTGATGAGGAAGATTTTGATAGGCAGCTTGTTCGTCAGGATGGTCTGCAGTTCCTGCAGGTTCATCATGATGGAGCCGTCGCCCTCGAGGCAGATCGTCTGGCGGCGTCCGCCGCCGATGCAGGTGCCAATGGCTGCGGGCAGACCGTAGCCCATGCTGGCAATGGCGCTGTTGTTTGCCATCCGGCTGCCCTTCTGGATGACATACGCCTGGTTACCGACGACACAACACGCACCGTTGGAGACCGCGGTCAGGCTGTTCTCCGGCAGGCGACTGCTTAAATAGCGCACAAAGGCGTAGACGTTGGCAGTCTCGCCGTTTTCCTCCCACTGGCGGGGCAACACGGCGGGGTAGTCACGTTTCCAGCGCTGGCAGGTGGCCAGCCACTCGCCGCCCGCGTTCACGGGGGCCGCGGCGACCTTATCCAGCTTGGTCAAAAAGTCCTTCGCGTCGGCCCAGACCGGCATTTCGACGTGCAGGGTCGGCTTTTTCAGCTCGGCCTGGTCAATGTCCACCATGATGACCTCTGCCGCGCGGGCCCAGGCCTTCCAGTTGTAGCCGACCTGGCGGATAGAAATGCGCGTGCCTACGGCCAGAATCAAGTCTGCGTTTTGGATAGCCCAGTTGCCCGGGCGGTCACCCATGTTGCCGGCGCGCCCGCAGTACAGCGGATTGTCATCCTCGATGAGGTCCACGGCGTTCCAGTAGGTGACGATGGGGATGTTGAGCTTTTCCGCCACGGAGCGGAACGCCGCATACCCGCCGGACAGGCGAATGCCATAGCCCGCGTGGAACACTGGCCGTTTGGCGTTCTTGATTTTTTCCAAAATCGTCCGGATCGTGGCGTCGTCCACCGGCGGGGGCAGCTGGGCGTCATCCTCGGCGGGGTCGTAGCCGCGCAGCTCGTCAGTCTCGATGTAGCCGCCCTGGAAGTTGACCGGGATGTCCAGCCAGACCGGGCCGGGGCGGCCCGTTGTAGCCAGATGCCACGCCTTTTCCAGCAGGTAGCGAATGTCCTTGGGGTCCTCCAGCATGGCGGCGAACTTCGTCATGTACTGGACGGACTTGGTGATGTCGTACTCCTGGTCGCCCATGGCGCGCAGCGGCGTACCGGTGTACTGCAAGGCGTACCGGGCCGTGGTGTCATAGCGCACCTGGCCGGAGACAATGAACATGGGGATGGAGTCCAGCCAGCCGCCCACGACGCCGGTCAGCGCGTTGGTGCCGCCGGGGCCGGTGGTCACGCAGACCGCCGCGATCTTATTTTCCAGCCGGGCGTAGGCTTCCGCCGCAATGGCGCAGGCCTGCTCATGGTGGTTGTAGGTCACATGCAGCCGGGGGTTATGGCCCAGCGCATCGTTCAGGTGCATAGCGCCGCCGCCCACGACGGAGAAAACATCCGTCACACCGCGCGCCGCCAGAAAGTCCGCCACATAATCCGCTAAACGCTGTTTCATTTGATTGTCTGCCTTTCTTATTTTTCTGCTTCAATTACGATGGCACATCGAAAACCGGATGTCCATCCGTTCCCTGTTTCCACCGTACCAACTCAATTGTTGTTTCTTGGTCATTATCTTCAGTACCATCGCTCTTTTGTAGTTCTGTACCTATCGAATAAATAGAATCATTCAATCGTTGTGCCAATATTCCATTTTTCATTGTTTCTTCCGTACAATATGTAATTCTGACATCATCTGTACTTTGTGTATCGAAGTCCTGACTATTTTTTTCCTTAACGGAATAAACGCTTTGTACCTCTTTATATTGGCTAAAGCTCAATACATCTGCACTATCCGTACCATGTATCAACCCTACGCTAAAGCAATTTCCGACAGTTCCTACAAAATTATCGGCGATACCGCCTGCACGTATTCCATCCATAGAAATATCTGTATAGCAGTTAATTATTGCTGCTGTATCTTTAACGGCATGGCTTGCAATTCCACCGATATAAGCGCCTGTGATATTTCCACCTTCTATTCCCAGATTATATACTTTACCGCCAAGTCGTCCAAATAAGGCTGCATTATCATTCGTTTCAATCTTTAGATTGCGAATCACATGGCCGGCAGCATTGTATGTGCCACAGAAATAGTTGTTACCGGAATATTCACCGATTGGCGTAAAATCTTGATTGGCGAGGTCTATGTCCGCTGTTTGTTCGATATATTGACCGCCAAAAGTTCTCCCCTCATTTACCATCTTACTAAACAAGCGCAATTGTTCAGCAGTATGTAATTTATAGGGGTTATCAATTGTGCCATCACCACCATCAAACGCATCAATCAGATTCACATTACGATTGTCTTTCTGAATCCAAAGTGTAAGTTCATTATTTCCTGTAGTGTAATTGCCGATAAATTCATACCCATTAGCATACGCAAAATCATACAAAAAGTCTCTCATCTTTCTGGTTCCGGATGCTTGCCCCTTGCGAAATGCGCTTTCATGGGCCTCATAGACATCATCACCCACATTGTACATAAGGATTGCCTTGGGTGGTGATTCTTTTAGAATATCAATGTCTGCTTCTACTGCTTCATCCGTAGACACATCAAACCATTCTACTTTAGAGCGTACCCCCGGATCCCAGCGGTCACATAAACTATAAAATATGGGAATTTGCGGGAAGCAGTAGATGGTTTCATCTTCCTGCACTCCCTCTGTTATTTCCTTGCAGATTTCCTCATACACAGCCTTTGTATCTGTAGATGCCCGAATTTTGCTCAGCAGCGGAACATCTCCTATATTGTTCTCACTTGCCCAAAAATCTGCTTCATCTGCTCCCCACCAATTATAGGTATTCACCATCTTTTTGGTGCAAGATTGAATCGTTAAGCCGATGCAAGCGACTACCGCTACCACCTGTAATATCTGAAGCCACTGATAGCTTAGTCCATACAGAATAAATGCAACAACAAATGCCACTCCTGTTGTTGCCTGTCCCTCTGCTAATCCACCGGAATTTCCACAGCCCCAAGATATTGCCACATAAGAGCCTGCCAGTGTAAACCACAGCAAAAATGTCTCTGCGTTTTGCTGTTTTTTAATGATATTATAGAGAAACCAAAAACCAAACAACAAAAAAGCCGGAAATACAATCTCAAAAAAGAAATACGGTGTTACTGACTTCCAATCCGAAATTGCCACTGCCATGTCTTTGTGGCGAACAGCCATAACCAATAGCAATCCTATTGCCAGCAGGTACCCCCCCCGTGTATATCCGCAATCTTACTCCATGCGCCATTTGCATCATGTCGTGCCACCTTGTTTTTATGTTCTGCTATGGCAAGGGCCACCATCAAAGCCACTACAACAAGTAAAACAACACTGGCCTCCGGCATCGCATTTTGGAATAAGTTCCAGTTATTGGGCACCCAGTTAAAGAGAATTGCAATCATACCGCCTTTTGCGCTAATTGCGCCTCCGCCCGTCATGGACAAATATCCTTTCAATCCCCCAGTTACGGCCAGCAACAAATAAATTGCACCTGTTACTGCTACAATAGGCAATAAAAATTGCATTAAATTTTTTACAATTGCTTTTATGGACTGTTGAAAATACACGCCTAAGTAAATAATTAGAACTATTGTATATGCCCAAAAAATCAATCCAACATTTTGTTTTACATTTATGAAGAGGGAATTGAAAAGGCCACAAAGAAAAAGATTTACTTTTACGCCTTGATTTTCGCTGTGCTGCATTGCTTTGACAGCGCGAATCAAGAATAAAACGGTAAAAACAGCAAAAATATCCATAAGTCGGATGTAGTCATAAAAAATCTGAACTGCTTCTGACTGTAGATACATAACCGCTGTAACGGAAGTAATTGCAGCAATCCACGCCTTTTTTCTTCCAACAATTTCTGTAATAAACAAATATACCCCTAAGGCGATTATTGCAAACATTAGGATGCCAACACACCGCAGTGTCAAAATATCATATCCGAAAAAGCGCGTGACAAACGCAATAAAATAAATGTAGAGCGGCGAAAAAAGATATTCAAAATCTTTGTAAGGCAGCAAACCTTTTTCGTTTATAAGTTGCGCATAATATGTATACCATCCCTCCGCGAAAGGCATTGTTTTGTTACACATCAGCGCAACATAAAATATTGCAACTGCAATAGTCAGAACCATAAATATATAATATCTTTTACCCGTACAATTCAAGCGTTTTATCATTTTTCATCCTTTTCAAACTGAAAGTCGCATCTTTCTTACTTTTCCTTAAATGTCCACAGCTTATTGATGATAAAATTCAATGGAATTGTCACCAACAGGTTTACAATCGGTGCAATAGATTTGCTGACTGCAAAGAAAGTTACTTCAATCCAGAGCAGAACATTGGACAAAATCGACGTTCCTCCGTAACTCACATAGGTTTTTCCCAGCCGCTTGAGCTTGCTGCGCCAGTCATTGGCGTTGCCGGTAAAGACAAACTTGTCATTCCAAAAAAAGGCGTTGGCAATGCTCAGAATCGTGCCCAGGATGCTGCCGACCATATACAGATCCGGGCTGATCCACAGGAAGATATAGTAGACCGCCATGGACACAGCCGTGTTGCTTACGCCCACCAGGCCGAACTTGATGAACTGCTTGAACAGCTCCACAAATTCCTCTTTATTTTTTGCGCCCAGCAGGGCCAGCAATTTCTGCATAGTATATGTTTCCTTCCGTTATTCGGTTTCCTCCACAGCGCCCTCACTGGCAACCGCCAGGTTTTTCACCGTGAAGGTGCCGTTTTTGCGCGAAGAAGCATCATAGACTGCCATCGGGCCGTCATAGCTCACATCGATTTGGGTCTGGCCGGGAACCACATCTACCGTGTAGCACACGGTCTGCCCCTCATGGTCAATCTTAATATCCGTCCGCTTCTGCTTCCCGGTTGTACCATCAGCATCTTCCAGATTCGGTGCTTCAAACGTCATCGTATAGGCGCGCTTCAAATCCATGCCGTAGCCTGTCTGGAACGTGACCGTCATCCTTTGCGTAAATGGCGCGTGGTTGTAAATCATAATATACGCACCGCGGCCGCTCCATGTTACCTCTACCGGGTTGCCGTCGCTGTCCTGCACGTCCTTCTGCTGGATGCCCTCGGCATCCAGTCGGCCGTTATAGCCGTAGTCAAAGCCCCAGTTGTGGGTGCGCTGCCACAGCTGCTGGCCGCCCACACCGGCCACCGCCACACAAACGGCCAGCAGCACCGTGGCTGCCGGGTGTCCGTGTGCCGGCTTGACCGGCTTTTCCGCACAGCGTACACGCACCCCCTGCACCGTCTGGACAAAGCACCAGACAATGAGCAGCAGCAGCATGACATGACAAATCGTGTTGCGCGGTACAAAGGACGGCTCCATCTGATCCCGCCGGAACAGCGGCAGCGGCAGCACCGGCACCATCAAGGCCAGATAGGGCAGCACGTTGTCACTGCGCAGCTCACGCTCCTGCTCCATAAACAGGAACAGCGGGATCAAAAACAGGCACCATACATAATCATACTGGGACTGGAACATCAGCATCGCCAGAATGATTGCTGTGATGCGTTTCCACTCCTTATCCATAAAAAAGCTGCACACCAGCAGCACCGCTGCCAGCACAATGCCCAGCAGTGCGTAGCTGCCATAGCCCAGCTGCGTGCCCAGCAGCTTGTCCACCGCATGTCCGGCCTCTGCCAAAATGTTGGAGAAACCGTTGCCGATCCACGGTTCACCTCTGCTGCCGCTAAAATCAAACAGTACACGGAACCATAGTGTCAGGCCAAACAATCCTTCATTGAAGAAGAACAGCGGGAAGCACAGGCAGACAACACCGTACAGCACCGTGCGCACCGCGGCCAGATAGTTTTTATCGCGCAGCAACAGCACGCCCAGAAACGCCGGGTACAGCTTGAAACCGGCGGCAATCGCAAGTGCCAGACAGGCCAACTCCCGCAAAAGTGGGTTTTCTGAATTGCGGTACAGGATAAAAAATGCCATTAACGGCCAGCACAGCAGCAGAATATTGCCACGTTCCAAGCCGTACAGTACCCCATAGCTGAACACTGCACAGAATGCCAGCAGCTCTTTCCGCCCCCCGCAGCTGCGCGTCAGGCGTTCTGTCATCGATACAATTCCTAAGACCACCACGATAACAAAGACGATAAACAGCATCATCGTCGCTTGCTGTAAACGCAAATCCCGTTCTGTTCCCTTCATGTTGAGAGACGAGATAAACGATTCCGTCCACGTAGCTGATTGTGTCTTTGGCACAAGCAAATACAACACATAGAAAAACAGATTTGCAAGCGGCGGGTACAGCGTATCGAACTGTCCGTAGGGCATACGTCCACGCATATACTCAATACTATGGAAAAAGTCCATACCGGTATCGGTGACATCATAAAAGAAGAATCGATGCAGCAGCGCACCACGGCTGGCCAGCAGGGCAAGCAGCAGCACCGCCAGACAGACCACCGTCGCCCAGCAGTAGATCTGCATAGGCGTCAGCCGCCTGTTTTTGTCCAACCGCAGTCCGGGTGCGCGGGTTGTTTTCACTTTTTGCTGCATCATAGGGGTCCGTACCTCGTTGTCAAAATTTTACTGATTCACAGCCTCGATAATCGTCTTGGCCATGTAGTCGATCATCTCGTCGGTCATGCCGGGGTAAACGCCGACCCAGAAGGTGTTGTTCATGATAAAGTCGGTGTTGGTCAGCTCGCCCGCCACGCGGTAGGCGTCGGTGCCGCGGATCTGGTCAAAGCAGGGGTGCTTGATGAGGTTGCCGCTGAACAGCAGCCGGGTCTGCACGTTGTGGCTCTCCACATAGCGGGTCACGGCGTTGCGGTCCAGACCGTTCTCCGGCTTGACGGAGATCAGGAAGCCGAACCAGGACGGGCGGCTGTTGGCAGCCGGCTCCGGCAGGATCAGTTTGTCGGCGGCGGGCTGCAGCGCGGCGCGCAGGCGGTCCCAGTTGTGGCGGCGGCGCTCGATGAAGGTGGGGAACTTCTTCAGCTGCTCGCAGCCGATGGCGGCCTGCATGTCGGTGACCTTGAGGTTATAGCCAAAGTGGCTGTAGACGTACTTGTGGTCGTAGCCCTTGGGCAGCTCGCCGAACTGACCGTCAAAGCGGTGGCCGCAGAAGTTATCCTGGCCGGAGGGGCAGATGCAGTCGCGGCCCCAGTCGCGGAAGGAGAGGATCAGACGGTTCAGCAGCGGGTTGTTGGTGTAAACGCAGCCGCCCTCGCCCATCGTCATGTGGTGCGGCGGGTAGAAGCTGGACGTGCCGATGTCGCCCCAGGTACCGGTAAAGCGGGTCTCGCCGTTGATGGTGTACTGGGTGCCCAGCGCGTCGCAGTTGTCCTCGACCAGCCACAGATTATGTGCATCGCAGAACGCCTTGACGGCGGACAGGTCAAACGGGTTGCCCAGCGTGTGGGCGATCATGACAGCCTTCGTCTTGGGGGAGAGGGCTGCCTCGAGCTTGGTGACGTCGATGTTGTACTGGGGCACGGTCACATCCACAAACACGGGCACCGCGCCGTACTGGATGGCCGGGGTCACGGTGGTGGGGAAGCCGCAGGCCACGGTGATGATCTCGTCGTCCTTCCTGATCTGGCGGTCACCCAGCTCGGGGGCGGTCAGCGCCATGAAAGCGATCAGGTTGGCGGAGGAACCGCTGTTGACCAGATGGGCAAACTTAACGCCGATCCACTTAGCGAACTCCTTTTCGAACTGGTCGGCAAAGCGGCCCGTCGTCAGCCAGAAGTCCAGCGTGGCGTCAGTCAGGGCACACATTTCCTTCTCATCAAAGACGCGGGCTGCGTAGGTGATGCGATCACCCTCCTGATAGGGGGTCTTTTTCTCCTTGAAGTCGTGATAATACTCGGCGACCATCGCCTTGATCTGCTCGCGGGCTTCTGCCTCATTCTTCCATGCCATAGGTTTTGCTCTCCTTTTTTATTGCTTTTCGTAGTAGTAATAAGTAATTGGGTTCGTGCCGCCAGCCGATGTGAAGGTCGTCTGCAGCTGGTATCCGAGCATGTCGGGCGTGTAGCCATTCTGCCCCAGATAGGCCCCCAGTATGTCATCCACGACAAAGCTCGGCTGGGCCTTCAACTCTGCCAGAATATGAGGGAGTAATTTTTCGGTATCTGCCACGCCGTAATCCGCAGCATCCACATAATGTCCGTAGTTGTCCCAGCCTGCTGCGTGGTAGATGATTCCCACATCGCGGCCAACCGCAAATGTGTTGTCCGGTATATTGGCAGAGAAATTCTCCGCCTCCGCATAGATGCCGCGGGTGCTGAACGCACCGTGCTCCTGCAGGATCACTGTATTCATCACGCCGCCGGGCAGCTGTGCCGTAAGCACGCAGAGCACCAGCAGCACGGCCAGTCCCACAGACTGTGCCGCCGTGCAGTACAGGCCGCCCAGCTTCTTGCGTAGCCCCTCCCCGTCCGTCAGCGCCTGCAGCGGGAAGCACAGGCAAAGCAGCGCCTCCGGCAGGCAGATCTCCAGATTCATCCAGGCGGAGCGGTTTGCATAGTAACTGAACGATACCAGCCCCAGTACCGACAGGCAGGCCGCAAATGGGGCAATGTTCTCCGTTTTGGCTATTCTTCCGATAGCGGTTGTCTGAAACAGCGACCATGCCAGCACGGCCAGCATAAGCAGCAGCACAAACACCCATGGGCGCACGCCTAGCTCAAGCGGGTAGCCGATGGAACCATCCATATAATTGCTGCTGTACAGCGGGTAGAAAAACACCTTGAAGATCGGTGCTCCGCCGCAGGCCAGGTTATACAAATTTGTCAGGCCAATGGCCCCCAGCACCGCCAACACAGCGCCCAGCAGCAGCGCGCCATAGCGTTCCCACTGGCCGCGGGCGTACCATGGCTCCTGCTGCCACCAGCGGACGATGCAGCCCGCGCACCAGCCTATGATACAGAACAGACCGCTCTCGGTGCTCCACAGCACTGCCAGCATGCACAGAAGCCAGCCGCCCCAGAACCGAGCCGTTTTTTTCGACTGCTTTTTCCGCAAACAGAACAGCATATAGGCCGCCAGCAACATCGGGAATACCAAACGGTGAGGCTGCAGCTGCCAGTAATTCGTCCGTCTGTATGCAAACGGAATGACCGGCACAACCAGTGCCATCAACAGGCGTACCCAGTTCTTTTTTATCAGGTGATGGATGCAGTACAGCATGGCCAGATCCGTCACAACGCCGACCAGCGCGATCAGGAATTGAATAACAACAGCCTTTGCACCGAAGATCTTCATCGGCAGCAGGAAGAACAGCCCGTAGTGGCCGTAGATGCCTGTCGTCAACTCCTCATAGGGGATGCCGTCAGCCACGTTGTAGATGCTTTCCAAATACGCCTCACCGTGGTACGGGTCTCCCTCAAACGTATTGACGATCCATACGCCCAAGAAGTACATCACTGCCGAAAGGCCGTAGCCGCCCCAGGTCATCCACTGTGGGCAGTCCTTACCCGTCAGCAGCAGATAGACTGCTGCAGCAAAAAAGAGCACCGTAAGCAGGTAATACAGCGGCACCATCTGCGGTGCCATCAGCGAAGACGGCGAATAGGAAGGCCCCGCAAATTCCTTGGACACCCCAATGTTCGCGTAATAAATAAGGTAGGCGGCTGTTACCAGCGCAGATACCACAAGGGCCGCTGCCGCGCCACGACTCTGCAGACGCGCGTCACAAGCCCGCACAAAGCCACGCTCTTGCGGCAGAATGCGGGCAAAAAGGTTGCCGAACAGCAAAAGCGAAACGCCGAATAGTACTAGAACCACGGCATAGTTGACCATGTTGCTGTTGATGGGCCACGGCTGGCCGCCCCATACATGCGTCAGCCAGGAAATCAGATAGACTCCGCCTACCAAAGCCGAAATGACATAAGCGCTTGCTATGCTCCTCTGTTCCTTTGTCATTTCTGCCCCTCTAAGAAGCTGTTGATTTCCTTTTCCATCTCCGCCGGGACGTCGCCGTTGGCAAGCCAGATCTTGCTGAAGGCGACGGTCTTTTCCATGCACTCGGCCATGTGCCAGCGCGGCGTCCAGCCGAAGGTCGTTTTCAGCTTGCTGCAGTCCAGTTTCAGGAAGTTGGCCTCGTGCGGGGCATTGGCCTCGGCCTGATTCTCCCAGGCGGCGTTGCCGCCCCAGGCCCGGCAGAACAGATCCACCAGCGTGCCGGTGGTGACGCAGTCGCAGTCGTCGGGGCCTACATTATAGTAGCCCGCAAAGCGGCTGTCCTCATACTGGCGCTGGGCGATCAGCAGGTAGGCCGCCAGCGGCTCCAGCACATGCTGGTACGGGCGGGTCGAGTAGGGGTTGCGCACGCCGATCTTACGGCCCGCGGCCATGGCGCGGACGCAGTCGGGGATGATGCGGTCATTGGCAAAGTCGCCGCCGCCGATGACATTGCCCGCGCGGGCCGTCGAGACGGCCACGGTCTTATCGGCAAAAAAGCTGTTGATGTAGGAGTGCGTCGCCAACTCCGAGCAGCTCTTGCTGTTGGAGTAGGGGTCGAAACCGTCCAGCGGCTCGTTCTCGCGGTAGCCCCAGGCCCACTCGTTGTTGTGGTAGACCTTGTCGGTGGTGACGTTCAGCACTGAGCGGGGCGCTCTGCCCTGCTGCCGGGCCAGCCGCACACATTCCAGCAGGTTGACCGTACCCATAACGTTCGTCTCATAGGTGTAGCGCGGGTCCTTGTAGCTGTCGCGCACGATGGGCTGCGCGGCCAGGTGCAGCACAATGTCGGGCTGCGCCGCGTCAAAAGCGGCCTTCAGCGCGTCAAAGTCGCGGATGTCGCCGATGACGCTGTGCATCTTGTCCTCGACGCCGGCGATGGAGAAAAGGTTCGGCTGCGTCGGCGGCTGCAGGCTGTAGCCCGTGACCTCGGCCCCGGCCATCAGCAGCATCTTGCAGAGCCAGCTGCCCTTGAAGCCGGTGTGGCCGGTGACGAACACCCGCTTGCCGCGGTAAAATTCAGGATCGTAATGTACCATCATCAATCCTCCCACTTCTTCCAGGGCGCGTTGCCAGTGGCAAGCATTTTCTCCAGGACCTGCTTCTCGCGGGCGGTGTCCATGCACTGCCAGAAGCCCTTGTGGATATAGCTCATCAGCTGACCCTCCTCGGCCAGCTTCTGCAGCGGCTTCTGCTCAAAGACGCAGGCGTCGCCGTCCAGATAGTCGAAAATCTGCGGCTCCAGCACCATATAGCCCGCGTTGATGAGCGCGCCGTCGCTGGCCTTCTTTTCACGGAAAGAACGGACAGAATTATCCTCGGCAATATCCAGAACGCCCTTCTGCTGCTCCTGCTGAACGGCGGTCAGCGTGGCGGTCTTGCCGTTCTCGCGGTGGAATGCCGCCAGCTTGGCAATGTCCACATCGCAGACGCCGTCGCCGTAGGTCATCATGAAGGTCTCATTGCCGATGTAGGGACGAATGCGTTTGATGCGCCCGCCGGTCATCGTGTTGAGGCCGGTGTCCACAACGGTGACCTTCCACGGCTCGGTGTGGTGGTTGTGGACGATCATCTCGTTCTGGCCGCGGGTGAAATCAAACGTAATATCGCTGGTATGCAGGAAGTAATCCGCGAACCACTCCTTGATCATGTGCTGCTTGTAGCCCGCGCAGATGACAAAGTCGTGAAAGCCGTAGTAGGAATATTCCTTCATGATATGCCACAGGATGGGCATGTTGCCGATTTCGATCATCGGCTTAGGCTTGTAGACGCTTTCTTCACTGATGCGCGTGCCAAGGCCGCCAGCCAGAATTACTACTTTCATAGTGCGCTCCTTTATTGTTTTGTGAGCCGGTCAGTCCGTCGACGACCGGTTTTTGTCCCGTGCGCTCCGCCTCGTTTGGGCAATTTTACACACTTATTCATAATAGGGAGTATAACACACACGCTCTGTAATTGCAACAATTTACGCCCGTCTGCGCCGTGCCAAAATCATCGGTTCAAAGTCAATATTTTTGTCCAGAACCCACAAAAGGCCGTCGTTCGCACATTTTTTGCGCTTTTGCGTTCCAAATTTTACATACTGTATTTTCGCAAAAAAATTCCCCGCCGCCGGGGTGCGGCGGGGGGAATTTTCATGGTGGAGCTGTAGGGAGGCGGCGTCCTCGGCGACCCGGGCCGTCCGCCTTACTGCTGCTGCTTAAAATAACACACTGCACCGACAAGCCCGGCGTCGTTTTGCAGGGCGGCAGATTTCAGCTCCAGCCCCTCGGCAAAGGCAGGCATGATGCTGGCGCGCACCTTTTCAGCCAGCGGGTCGATCAGAAGCGCCTGCTGTGCGCTGACGCCGCCGCCGATCAGGATCAGCTGCGGGTTGAAGATGTGTACAAGGCCCGCAAGGCCCTGGGCGATCTCGTTGATCCAGCCGTTGAGCACAGCCAGCGTGCGGGCGTCGCCCGCGGCGGCAGCCTCAAAAATCGCACGCCCGTCGGGCGCGTCCAGCCCGGCCTTCTGGGCGCTGCGGACCAGCGCCGTTGTGGCGGCGTAGCGCTCATAGCAGCCGATGGCCCCGCAGGTGCAGGCCACGCCGTCCAGCGCGTGCAGCCGGAAATGCCCCAGCTCGCCGCCAAGGCCGCGCGCACCCTCCAGCAGACGTCCGCCGGTCAGGATGCCGCCGCCGACGCCGGTGCCCAGCGTCACACCGATGACATCGGTGCAGCCCTTAGCCGCACCGGCCCAGACCTCGCCCAGCAGCATACAGTTGGCGTCGTTGGCGACGGTGACGGGCAGGCCGAAGGCACGCTCCAGCGTACCTTTAATGTCCACGCCGATCCACCCCGGGAAATTGCCGCAGGTCCCCGCGACCACGCCGCGGCGGCTGTCGATCTGGCCCGTGGCGGACACAGCGATGCCCTCGAGCCTCGGCGCGTCCGCAGTCAGAAATTCGTGGATGGCCGCCTGCACGGTGTCCAGGATCGGCGTTTTGTAGCCGTCAAAGCTGACGCTGCGCTCGGCGCGGCGCAGCACCCTGCCGTTCTCATCGACGAGCCCCAGCTTGACCGCCGTGCCGCCGATGTCAACGCCCAGATAGGTTTTACTCATAGCGCACCTGCTTATTTGTGGTTGTTGATGGCCGCGGTGTAGCGGGCCGTGATCTCCGCCGGGCGGGTGATGGCACCGCCGACGACGAGGGCGAACGCACCGGCGTAGAGCGCCTGCACGGCCTGCTCCGGCGTGTGGATATGGCCCTCGGCGATGACCTTGGCCGGGCACTCCCGCGCGAGCTGGGCAATAAAGCCGAAGTCCACATCGTTGATGCCCGTCGTCTCGGGCGTGTAGCCGCGCATCGTCGTGCCGACAAAGTCCGCACCGGCCCCCGCGCAGGCCAGCGCGTTCTCAATGTTGTCGCAGTCGGCCATAACGAGCTGGTCGGGGTACTTCTCCTTGATGGCGCGGATGAACTCGGCGCTCGTCTGCCCGTTGGGGCGCAGGGCGCCGGTGCCCTGCACGGCCAGAATGTCCACGCCGCAGGCGACGAGCTCGTCAACCTCCTGCATCGTGACGGTGATGTACATCGGCGTGCCGGGGTAGTCCTTTTTGATGATGCCGATGACCGGCAGGTCCACGACCTGCTTGATCTGGGTGATGTCGCGCACCGTATTGGCGCGGATGCCGACAGCGCCAGACTGTGCCGCCGCCTTGGCCATCAGCGGCATGACGCCGCCCTCTTTTGTATACAGCGGCTCATGCTCCAGCGCCTGGCAGGAGACGATAAGGCCGCCTTGGATCTGGTTGAAGATTTGTTCGTGGGTCATGGTGGTAAACTCCCTTCCATACACAAAAAGGCTTCCCCCTCGGGGCTGCGCCCGCAGGCGCGTGTCGAAGCGCAACCGCCGGAGGCGGCTCTTAGCGCGGAGACTGAAGCTGTCACCGAAGGTGACTGATGAGGGGCGAACACTGCCGCTGCTGCCCGTTCACGGGTTCCTGCGGCAAGGCTTCCCCTCATCCGGCCCTGCGGGGCCACCTTCCCCCAAGGGGGAAGGCTTGGGGAATGCAAATTATTTCATCAAAATCTTGACCACGGCTTTTCTTACGTGGTCGCAGCCGGGGGTCTTGCAGCTGGGCTTGTGCAGCTCACCGGGGAAGAACACGGCAAAGCGTCCCTCGCCCAGCGTCATGCCGCAGTGCTCGGGGCCGGTCCGCAGACCGAAGTCGTTTTCCTCGTCAAACTCGCCCTGCTCCGTGCCCTCGGACGCCCAGCCCAGATGCTCGCTGCCGTTCAGGTCGATCTGCAGGTCGGCATAGCGGCGGTGGTACTCGAACGCAGCGCCGTCTGCATCGCGCAGGTCGGCGTCCATCACGTTGACAAAGACGTTCTCGCCGTCAATGATGGTCTTGCCGTTTTCCAGCGCGTCCAGCGTGTGGCTGTTCAGCCAGTCGATGGCCTTGTCCAGATTCGGGTGCAGACCCTTGTAGCAGGCAATGTAATCAAACGAATCTACGATCATTTCACACCTCTTACAGGGCCGAGACGGCGTCCTCGATCATCTTCTGCGCCTCGGCCACGATGGGCTCATCCTCGGGGATCAGGCCCGGCAGCGGTGCGCGCACGCCGCCCAGCTCCAGACCGTACATGCGGCGCAGGATCTCCTTCATGACCGCGTACAGGTTGCCGTGGGCCTCGCACATCTTGTAGATGATGCGGTCCGCCTTGTACTGGATCTCGCGGGCAGCGGGGATGTCGCCCTTCTCGATCAGCTCGTTCATCTTGAGGAACAGCTCGGGCATGACGGCGTAGGTGCCGCCGATGCCGCCGTCCGCGCCCATGACACGGCCGGAGACGAACTGCTCATCGGGGCCGTTGAACACGGCGAAGCCGTCCGCACCGCGCGCCTGAATACCGGCATCCTTGAACATCTGGATGTCCTGGGTGGGCATCGAGGAGTTCTTGACCGCGATGACGTTGGGGTTCTTGAGCATCTCGTTCAGCAGGGGCATCGTCAGGGCGGTACCGGCCAGCTGCGGGATGTTGTAGATGATGAACTCGGTGTTGGGCGCGGCGGCGCTCATGGCGTTCCAGTAGTCCGCGATGGCGTAGTTGGGCAGGTGGAAGTAGATCGGCGGGATGGACGCGATGGCGTCAACGCCGCACTTTTCAGCATGGGCGGCCAGCTCGACGGAGTCCGCCGTGTTGTTGCAGGCGACGTGGGCAATAACGGTGATCTTGCCCTTGGCCTCGCTCATGACGGCCTCCAGCACGGCCTTGCGCTCATCCGGGTGCTGGTAGATGCACTCGCCGGAGGAGCCGCCGACGTAAACGCCCTTGACGCCCTTGGCGATCAGGTGGCGGGTCAGTGCCTTGACGCCCTCGGTGGAGATAGAGCCGTCCGGTGCATAGCAGGCGTAGAAGGCGGGGATAATGCCGCGATATTTGTTGATGTCTTTCATATACAAACACTCCCTGTTCGTAAAACTGTATGTAAAGTCTTCCCCCGAGGGGGGGAGCTGTCACCGAAGGTGACTGATGAGGGCGGAGCCTGCTGACACGGCCCGTTTGCGGGCAATCTCCGGCAGGCTGCCCCTCATCCGTCTGTGGTCGGGGCCACAGACACCTTCCCCCAAGGGGGAAGGCTTTTCTGCGCGGGTAGGATTCGGGCAATGGCAAGGCTCTCTCCCCCAGTCGCTGCGGCGACAGCCCCCTCGCAGAGGGGGCCGGGGGCCTTGCCTCCCTCTGCGAGGGAGGTGGCCGAAGGCCGGAGGGAGAGAACTCCACGTCGCCGCCCGTTCCCGGGTTTAGCCCTTGACAGCGCCCATCGTGATGCCCTTCGTGAAGTACTTCTGGAAGGCCAGGAACACGATGATGATGGGCACGGCTGCCAGCGCGGCACCGGCCATGATCAGGCCGTAGTCGGTGGAGTTCTCGGCCTGCAGCTTGGCGATACCAAGAGAGATCGTCAGCTTGCTGGTGCTGGACAGCATGATCAACTGCATGAAGTAATCGTTCCACGAGTTGATGAAGGTGAAGATGGCCAGTGCGCCGATGCCCGGCTTGATCATGGGCAGCGCAATGCGGACAAAGGTCTTAGCCTCGCTCGCGCCGTCGATGCGGGCGGCCTCCAGCATCTCGCCGGGGATGCCCTCACTGAACTGCTTCATCAGGAATACGCCGAACGGCCAGCCGACGATGGGGAAGATGACCGCCCAGATCGTGTTGTAGAGCTGCAGGCTGCTCATCTCGCGCAGCAGGGGGATCAGGATGACCTGCTTCGGCAGCGCCATGGCGCAGACGATCAGGGTAAAGAGGATGCTGCGGCCCACAAAGCGCTTTTTTGCCAGCGCATAGCCTGCCATGGCGGAGGTGATGCAGGTCATGGTGTTATAATCGGACAGACCGCCGGCGGTCAGTAAGTACCACTGTTTTCCAATCATATCAAATGGATTCCACTGGATTTCGGAAAGTGTTTTTTGTTCAAACTGCATATTGATTCAGCCTCCTGCATAAAATATATTTATGCGGCTTTTGGAATCTGGATGTTCCGCTTTCCAAAAACCGGAGGGAATCCAAATTCGCTTATGCCCACCGCCGTTTATTTCGGCGGTATTGCAGCCGCAATTTATCCGTAATCAACGCAATAAATTCGGAGTTGGTCGGCTTGCCTTTTGCCGTATTGACCGTATATCCGAAGAAAGTATTTAACGTATCCAAGTCGCCCCGATCCCATGCAATTTCAATGGCGTGGCGAATGGCACGCTCCACACGGGACGAGGTGGTATCAAAATGTTTTGCCACTGCGGGATAGAGCATTTTTGTGACACTCTCCAACAATTCCTGATTGTCAATCGAAAGCAAAATGGCTACCCGCAGATAATGATACCCTTTGATGTGTGCAGGGACACCCAGCTGATGAATCGTTTCGGTTACAACGAACTCCAAATCTTCTTCTATCTCTTTGGTTGGTTCTTTCTGGTCGCCCTGTACCAGCCGAATGATTCTCTGTCCCAGCATCTCCAAATTGAACGGCTTCAGCATAAAATAAGATGCACCTGACTCCATCGCCTGTTTCTCTATAAATGCACTATCATATGCTGATGTTACAATAAAATAGGGTTGCTTGCCCGTTCCGGAACGGACACGCCGCATGAGTTCCATCGCATCGAGATTCGGTAAAACCGCATCCACGATGACCACATCCGGTGCATCATGCTGAATCGCATCGACGAGTGTCCGTCCATCCTTTCTTCTGGTAATGACGTACAGACCGGCTGCCCGCAGGCTGCTGGCACATGCGATGCCGTATTCCGCACTATCATCACCAATCAAGACTTTGATTTTGCTGTCCATTTTGGGGTCTCCTCCCTTTTTCTCAACCTACTAGTATCATTTTAACACAATTACAACATTTCTGCAAGAGAAGATGTTGTCGATTTTTGTCAAAAAAGAGAGAATTCCATAAAATATCACAAAATCGACAACGAGTTTTTCATAACAATTCTATGATTTTTCATTTTTTACAGATTCTCGCAGACAAATGAAACGGATTTGCGACATTCTTGTTACATTTTCCAATCATTTTAGAGATTTGGACAAGCTGCCGATTTTCCGGATTGTTCCATCCAAATTACCCGGTCATTTGCCTACAATAATCGCCCCAAATCGGTACATAGTATTCTCAGAATGCAAGGGTTGCATTCTAGATTTGAAGAAAGAAGGTTCTTTATGCAAACATGGTTTCGCCGCCTTGCTGCGGCAATGCTGCTGACAGTGCTTCCCGTCTATGCAGCTGCCGGATACTATGCCTGGCGGCTGCCGGACAGCTATTATGTCCGGAATGGTTCTGCACTGGCACTCTCCACCGCCCTGCACATCACCGCAGAATCTGAACCAGAACAAGTTAAGGCTGCCTTTTCCAGCACCGCTGCAACCGAAGAACAGTATACACTATGTCTATTCGGCATTGTTCCAATTAAGACCGTTTCGGTACAAACCATTACAGCTCCATCCTTTATCCCCTGCGGTCAGCCATTCGGCATTAAGCTGCACATGGATGGTGTCATGGTCGTGGGATTTGGAAACGTCACCAGTACCGATGGCACTTGCTGTCCGGCAGAAGATGCCGGCTTTCAAAAAGGCGATATGATTCATGCTATCAACGCTGTTCCTGTCAACAGCAGTGAGGAGGTACAAACTTCCATTCGCAATGCTGGCAGCGAACCGCTCTCAATTACCATTCAACGAGAGGGAAAAGAACAGACACTGACGGTGCATCCCGTCTATTCCACCGCTGACCAACAGTATGAAACAGGGCTATGGGTACGGGACAGCACTGCTGGCGTTGGCACATTTACGTTCTATGAGCCGGAAAGCAGTGCATTTGGTGGACTGGGGCATCCCATCTGCGACACGGACACGGGAACATGTATCCCCATCTCAGAGGGAGAAGCCTGCCCTGTTCAGATTCAAGGCGTTCAAAAGGGCAGTGCCGGAAAGCCGGGAATGTTGCAGGGACAGTTTTTAGACGATGCCGAGCCATTCGGCAAGCTGCTCTGCAACAATCGCTGTGGGGTATTTGGCATGCTGAACCAAAATCCAGCCCCGAACACGGAAGCGATTCCTATGGCGTTCAAGCAGGAAGTTGTCCCCGGAGAAGCCACCATTCTTTGCACCATCTCCGGCACAGAACCCGCATCGTATACCATCGAAATTGAAGAAATCGATTACAATGGCAGCGACAGCACACAAAACATGGTGCTCTCTGTCACAGATCCTACCCTGTTACAGGAAACCGGCGGAATTGTACAGGGAATGAGCGGCAGCCCGATTCTGCAAAATGGAAAACTCGTCGGTGCTGTCACACACGTATTTGTCGATGACCCAACCAAAGGGTATGGGATTTTCTGTGAAAACATGGTGCGATTCGGACAAGTTGGCTCGTAACCGCCCCCACTCACCCAAAAAAGCATATAAAAAACCTCACAGAAGAACGAATGCCCTTTCGGGTGTTCTCTCCTGTGAGTTTTCACGAAATCTCGTGATTCATTCAGATTGTGCTTACCAATTGTGAAAAGGCAACATACTGTTATCTTGTTTCTTCGCTAAAGCCGCTTTCTACCAGTTCTACCAGTGCATTTACAGCAGCCTGTTCATCTGCACCATCAGCAATAATCTTGATCTGTGTACCGCCAATGATTCCCAAGGACAAAATGCCCAGCAGGCTCTTTGCGTTTACACGACGTTCTTCCTTTTCGATCCAGATAGAGGAACGGAATTCGTTCGCCTTCTGAATAAAGAATGTAGCCGGTCTTGCGTGCAGACCAACCTGATTCTGTACCATTACATCTTTACTGTACATAAACAAACTCTCCCATCTTATATATTGAAAATTTACTTTCCCAACACTTCATTGCAGCTTTTAGCTGCCAGTGCCTTTCACTATTTTCATTATAGCGGATTTTCCCAGGTCTGTCAACGCACAATTTGCGAAAAAAGGTGCTTTTCCCAAAAAATTCTATGCATTGTCGCAAACGCTGTTGCACAATCCAGCCCATTTTGTGTATAATCACAACATTAAAAACTGTTGATTTTTTTCACTCACAGTTTGTTAAAATGGGGTAACTGTTTTTCTCTATTTTTTGTCAACATACTTTGCATAAAGATCCGGACGTTTCTCTTTGGTTTCCTGTAAGCTGGCAGCAAACCGCCAAGTTTCAATATTTTTGTGGTGTCCGGACAATAAAACTGGCGGAACAGCCTGCTCATGCCAAACCTCTGGACGGGTATATTGCGGATATTCCAGCAAGCCGTTATAATGGCTCTCCTCTTCAAAACAGACAGCATCTGGCAACACGCCCTCGCACATTCTTGCAACGGCATCCGTCAGAACCAATGCTGGCAGTTCTCCGCCCGTCAGCACATAGTCCCCGATGGAAATCTCCTCGTCTATTATGGTATCCAAAATTCGCTGATCAATTCCCTCATAATGCCCGCAAAGCAAAAATAAATGCGGCAGCTGCGATAATGCAACCGCTTTCTGCTGCGTGAACACGCTGCCTTTCGGCGAAAGATAAATACAATGCGGCTTGGACTCTCGTTCTGCACAGACTGCCTCCCAGCAGCGATAAATCGGGTCTGCCTGCATGACCATGCCTCGTCCGCCGCCATATGGCACATCATCCACACGCTTGTGCTTGTTCAGCGTATAATCCCGAATGTTCCAGCACTGCACGGAAATCGCACCGCTTTTCTGTGCTCTGCCGAGAATGCTCTCCTGTAAAACCGCATCACACATTTCCGGAAACAGGGTTGCAATGTCAATTTGCATCCAACAAGCCCTCCAATGGTCGAATTTTCATGCAGTGTTCTTCTATGTTTGTTTCTACAATGACATCCGGAATGGCTGGAATCAGAAGTTCCTTTCCACCCTCTGCCTGTACGACATAGACATCATTCGCTCCGGTTTGCAGGACGTCTTTCAGTGTTCCGTAAGCCGTTCCATTGTCTGCATCTATAACATCCAGACCAATCAAGTCCTGAATGAAATACGTTCCCTCTTCCAGTTCGACATCTTCCCGATTCAGGTATAAAATTTGATTGCGGAGGGTTTCTGCCTGTTCTGGGGTGTCATAGCCTTCCAGATGCAGCAGCACCATGTTTTTTTGTGGGCGAGCGTGGGATACTTCCACTTCTTTCTTCTCTTTTCCCAAGTATAACACCGGAAATTCACATAGAAATTCCACATCATCACACCAAGGCTGTACCTTTACATCGCCACGCAGCCCGTGCAGGGTGACGATTTTTCCAATCTCTAAATACGATTTCATCTGCGTTTCTCTCTCCTTACTGCCGTTCATAATATGCCATGCCGGCGGACGGTTCAAAATAGGTTCGCAGGTAACCGTCCACGGAAACCACCACAAATTCATTGGTATCGGCTAAATAATACACGTCATCGCCGTCCTCTGATTCATACTTGTGCAGAACTTCCGGATTCGCAATGACGGCATTCGCTGCTGCTTCATAGGCGGCTGCACTGTCAAACCCCATTTCAATTCCATGCTTTTCATAATGGCTTTCCAATAATGCATCTGTTCGGAATGTATAATAGGATGCCCCTTTTGCATCCGAAACCAGCGTCATTGCCGGAGCAGATTCCGTCTGTGCTGGTGCTGTTGTCTGCATGGAAACCGTCGTAGTTTCGGTCGCTGCGGTGGTCTGATAGGTTTCGGTTGCGGCAGCCGTGGTTTCCGAACCGGAAGCAGTCAGAGCATCAGATGAAGATGATTCTTCCGGCGAATCCTGCAAATACTGCACGCCGGTAATGCCGCCAATCAGGACGAACAAGGCTGAGGCGATGGTAATTCCAATCTTTTTCGGATTCATAAGGGAATCGCTCCTTTCAAAAAGTTCTGCTTACAAAAACAGACGTGCCGTTTCCGGTACGCCTGTTCTGCGGTGATTCAATCAATTTCAACTGCAATTTTCTGATTGCTCTTTGCAGCACCAGAACGCATGATGATCCGAATCGCACGGGCAATTCTGCCCTGCTTGCCGATGACACGACCCATATCGTCTGCCGCAACGTGCAGATGATATACAATCACGCCTTCTTCATTCGGTGCGTCTTCGGTAATTGCAATTGCAGACGGGTCTTCTACCAGACCAGCTACAATTGTCCGTAATAATTCCTGCATGATGCTCCTCCTTCTCTCAGAAAGGGAAAACGGATGTCAGCACTGACGATTCCGTTCCGGCTCATCCATTCTTCTTAGAGAATGCCTTCCTTCTTCAGGATGCACTTTACAGAATCGGTCGGCTGTGCACCGTTACCCAGCCACTGCTTTACCTTGTCAGCGTCAACAACAACTGCTGCCGGATTCTTGGTCGGGTCATAAGAACCGATTTCTTCGATGAATCTGCCATCTCTCGGGTACCGTTCATCTGCTACTACGATACGATAAAAAGGAGCCTTCTTTGCACCCATTCTTCTCAGTCTGATTTTTACTGCCATTTTGGTTTCCTCCATGTTACTCTTGTAATTTTTTATTGGCACACGCTCCGAAAGCGTGCAATCTATCTCCAGCAGTTAACCTGCGGGAATGCATATTATTTTTTCGGCATCAGCCCCGGCGGAACGCCTGGAATGTTACCCGGAATACTGTTCTGGAGCTGTTCCAGATTCATGCCGGCAAGCTGCTTTCTGGCACGCCGACCCAATTTTCCGCCCTTGCTGCCAAACTGTTTCATCATCTTTTGCATCTGCTCGAACTGCTTTAACAGCCGATTGATTTCTTCCACCTTTGTACCGCTGCCGGCTGCAATTCGCCGCTTGCGGGATGGATTGATGATCGAGGGCTTTGCCCGTTCTGCTTTGGTCATTGAAGTAATCATTGCTTCGATTCGGACAAACTGTCTGTCATCCAAATCGACATCTTTCATCTTATCGCCGACACCCGGCAGCATTCCAATAATCGACTTGAGTGAACCCATTTTCTGAATCTGCCGCAGCTGATCCAGCAGGTCATTCATATCGAACTTGTTTTCTTCGAGTTTCTGTGCCAGTTTTCTGGCATCTTTTTCATTGACGGTGCTTTCTGCCTTTTCAATCAGCGTCAGCACATCGCCCATCCCCAGAATACGGGATGCCATTCGTTCCGGATGGAACGGTTCAAAATCATCCAGCTTTTCGCCCATGCCAACGTATTTAATCGGCTTGCCGGTTACTGCCAGAACGGACAAAGCTGCACCGCCACGGGTGTCAGAGTCCAGCTTCGACATCAAAACGCTGTCGATTCCCAACGCATCATCAAATGCCTTTGCAACATTGACAGCATCCTGACCGGTCATCGCATCGACAACCAACATGATTTCATCTGGATGGGTGAGTTCTTTCAGCTGCTTCAATTCTTCCATCAGCTCTAAGTCGATGTGCAAGCGTCCGGCGGTATCCAGAATGACAACGTCATGCCCGTGGTCTTTTGCAAACTTCATCGCTTCTTTTGCAATAATCATCGGGGAAATCTGTCCCATTTCAAATACTTTTACGCCAGCCCGTTCGCCAACGACCTGCAACTGATGAATCGCAGCCGGACGATAAATATCACACGCAACGAGGAGCGGATAATGTCCCTCTTTTTTCAGCATCTTTGCCAGTTTTGCTGCATGGGTCGTTTTACCAGAACCCTGCAAGCCGCAGAACATAATCACACACGGCGGCTTTGACGGGAAATTGATGCGTGCATTGTTGTTGCCCATCAGGGCACACAATTCTTCGTTTACAATCTTGACAACCTGCTGTGCCGGAGTCAGGCTGTTTAACACTTCTTCTCCGACCGCACGGGCAGAAACCTTTGCTACAAAATCCTTTACGACTTTATAGCTGACATCGGCTTCGAGCAGTGCCATCCGGACTTCCCGCATGGCTTCCTTTACGTCTGCTTCTGTGAGCTTTCCGTGCGAACGCAGTTTTTTGAACACGTTTCCAAGCTTATCTGACAATCCTTCAAACGCCATGGTGAAACCCTCCCTGCTGTCGTTTTTCGTTTAGAGCAGCTCTAAGCCCGCTTCCACACAGCTGCAAATCGCAGCACAGGCATGCTGTACCGCAGGTTCGGCACGATTGGCTGCCAGTGTTTCCGCTGTCTGGGCAATTGCCGCATAATTTTGCCGCAGTGCACAGAGTTTTTCTGCAAACTGCAGCTTTTCTTCCATATCATTCAGCACTTGTTCGCTGCGTTTTACGCTATCCCGCACAGCCTGCCGGGTTGTCCCCGTCAGGGCGGCGATTTCGCCAAGCGACAAGTCTTCGCTGTAATAATGCGTCATCATTTCTTGCTGTCGGGGGGTCAAGAATGCCCCATAGCAATCCAATAAGAGAATGATTCGCAAATCTTTTGCCATGTCCAGCCCTCCGTTATCTGTAAAGGTAGACTGCTTTACAAGTATAACGGATTTTTCCGGATTTGTCAAGGGGGTTTTACAATTTTTTTCAGAGATTCAACTTTCTGCACACTTTTTGCGGGTTCTGTCGCTTTTTCTGTAATTATGCACAAAAGCAGGGTTCTTTTTTCGACACAAGATAAATGTTTCCACGTTTTTTTCACGGTTTATCTGCATTTACATTGACTTTCCCCCAGAATTCTGCTATACTATAAACAATATGCAGCAGAATTTCCAACCGGGAAATCAAACCTGCAAACCGACAAGCGACACCGCAAAAAAAGAGCGATGTCATGCAGAAAGGACGATTTTTTTATGACGTTTTTTGAAATGTTTGACGCAGCAAAAGCTGGATTTGCAAACGCCAATGTCAGCGGTCTGAATGGTCACGTTGCCATTCAGATTGAAGTAACCGAGGATGGCTGTGGCATCTTCTATGCAGAAGTAACCGATGGGGTACTGAATGTACAGCCGTATGATTATCGTGATAACACCGCTGCAGTTACCCTGCCGCACAGCACCTTGTTTGCACTGCTGCGGAGAGAAACCACACTGCCGGAAGCCGTTGCACAGGAAAAGGCATTTGTACAGGGCTGCATGGAATCCGCTGCAAAGCTGTTTGCTGCTGTACCAGCTCCAAAGAAGGCAGAAGCTCCGAAAAAGGAAGCTGCTCCGGCAGAAGAAAAGAAGCCGGCTTGCTGCAAGGCAACTGCTGCTGAAACCAAGAAAGAAACCGCTTGCAAGGCCACTGCAACCCCAGTGGTAGAAGCAAAGGCTGAAACCACTTGCAAGACGGCGGCTGCTCCGGTTGTTGAAGAAAAGAAGGAAGCTGCAACCACTCCTGTAAAGGCTACCGCTCCGGTCGTAGAAGAAAAGAAGAAAACTGCAACGACTGCAAAGGCTG